>Ga0182013_10002536_pt1 | contig 23792 bp, 22 predicted proteins | sample 612S2MmetaG_FD_120487 | JGI IMG/M metagenome (GOLD analysis project Ga0182013, IMG submission 120487) | Permafrost microbial communities from Stordalen Mire, Sweden - 612S2M metaG | ecosystem: Environmental > Terrestrial > Soil > Wetlands > Permafrost | place: Sweden: Stordalen | collected...
GCCTTGAGGGAAGGCATGCCTTAGTCACGGGCGGCGCCAGCGGTATTGGCGCGGCAACCGTGAAGGAGCTTTGCCGAGCGGGCGCGACGGTATGGATCGGCGACATTCATGCCGGCGCGGCAGAAGCACTGGCTGCCTCGCTGCCAGCGGCGCGAGCGATTGAGCTCGACGTGACCAGTACGACGTCGATTGCCGCGGCGGTTCAGGGCGTGGGGCGTCTCGATATTCTCGTCAACAATGCGGGCATTGGGCATGTGGGGTCGATTGAGGCCACGGAGCTTGAGGATTTCGATCGCATCTTCAACGTGAATGTGCGCGGGGTGTACCTGGTGACACGGGCGTTCTTGCCGCTGCTGCTGGCGAGCACAGGCTCAAGCGGCCGATTGGGAACGATTGTCAATCTTGCTTCGGTTGCGGGATTGGTAGGCGTGCGCGAGCGATTCGCTTATTGCTCGAGCAAGGGTGCGATTGTGGCGATGACGCGGCAACTGGCGGTCGATTATCCGAAGACGCTGCGCGTGAATGCAATTTGCCCAGGGACGGTGGAGACTCCGTTCGTGGAAGGGTACCTGGACAAGTTTCATGCACACAACAAGGAAGAAACGCGCGAGGAGTTGCGGGCGCGGCAGCCGATTGGCCGGCTGGGGCAGCCGCGGGAGATTGCGTCGCTGGTGCGCTACCTGGTGTCGGACGAAGCTGCATTTGTTTCCGGTTCGATCGTGACGATTGACGGTGGCTGGACGGCGGCTTGAGGCGGCGGCGTATTTTGCATTCAACGCAGCGAATGGAGAATTTATGAGGCTTGTTTCGTTTTCGTTGGGCGACGGCAAGATTCGGCCGGGCGCGCTACTGGAAGATGGCAAATTGGTCGCGGACTTGAGCGCCGCGGGTTATGGGGATGCACTGGCCGTGATTGCTGCCGGGATTACGGAGCCTGATACGGGTGTCACATTTCCGTCTTATGCAGTGGATAAAGTACGGCTGCATGCGCCGCTGAGGAACCCTCCGCGCATTTTTGCGATCGGGCTGAATTACCGCGATCATGCGATTGAGTCGGGGATGGAGCTTCCGAAGACCCCGGTGGTTTTCTTCAAGCTGCCAACCGCGATTGTGGGGCCGGGCGATGCGATCGTGCTGCCGGTGAATTCGACGGAGCCGGACTACGAGGCGGAGTTCGCGTTCGCGATTGGGCATGGTGGGTATCGCATTGCCGCAAGCGACTGGCGCAAGCATGTGTACGGCTACACCATTGTGAACGATGTGAGCGCGCGCGATGTGCAGTTCTCTTCGACGCAATGGTCGATGTCGAAGTGCTTTCCTACTTTCTGTCCGATGGGGCCGGCGATTGTGACAGCGGATGAGATTGCCGACCCGCACCAGTTGCAGATTGGGTTGAGCATTGACGGCGAGCAGTTGCAGAACTCGAATACGCGCGAGTTGGTGTTCAAGATTCCGGAGCTGATTGAATACCTTTCTTCGATCACACCGTTATTGGCGGGCGATGTGGTTTCGACGGGAACGCCGCCAGGCGTGGGGCTGGGAAGGAAGCCGAAGCGGTGGCTGCGGCCGGGCGAGACGGTGACGGTGACGGTTGAGGGGCTGGGCGAATTAGTCAATCCTGTCATCGCGGAGTAGGCCGTCGCGGCTGGGCTGCAGGTTTATCCCGAAGGATCTCGCGGCTGCTTAGTGGAGCGCTGAAAGCAATCCTCAGGGGCGGTCTGCGCAGTTGCGGAGGAATCTGGATCGTCAACCCTTTTTGACGAAGTTATTCTGCCATTCAAACCCGGTTCATTCAGAACACACGGACCCATCTTCTAATGCGGGCAGGCTCATTGCGAGCCGGAAGCAAATCCCCCAAGGATGGTTCCCTGCCATGCTGAAAACGAACCTGTGTCTTGTTCTGTTTCTTCTCTATGCCAGCACTTCAATCGGCCAGAACGTACCACCGTCTTCGCATGTCTGGATTCTTGCAGAAGAGAATCACAGCTATGAAGAGGTCGTCGATAACCCGCGCATGCCCTATTACAATTCGTTGATCGAGCGGTACGGACTGGCCGAGCAGTTTTATTCCAACCGGCATGGTTCCCTTCCCGCGCTGATGTACTTTGCGGCTGGGACCGAGGTGACAACAGATAGCAATACGACGTCATGCGAACATTCGGACAACAATATAGTGCGCCAAGTGTTGAAGCGCGGTTACACGTGGAAGTCGTATCAGGAAAACCTTCCCTATGCCGGCTTTCAGGGGCTCTATGGGGGTGAGGGCGATAAATACTATCGGCGACATAATCCGCTGATTGACTTTATCGATGTGTGCCCCAACACCGGACAGGCCATCAAGAGCGTTCCCTACCCGGAGATGGAGTCGGATTTCAACGATAGCCGGACGGTGAATTTTGCGTGGATCACCCCGGATGTGGACTCCGATGCGCACAATGGAACTTTGCAGGAAGCGGATCAGTGGATGCAGGACAATGTGCCGGCAATTCTGGCGCGGCCCGAATTCAAATCTGGAGGCGACGGAATCCTGTTCGTTGTGTGGGATGAGGCTGCGCTGAGCGACGACCGGTGTTCCGACAACGTGTCCAAGGGGTGCGGCGGACGGACGGCGGTTCTGGTAATCGGCCCACAAGTGAAAGAGGGCTACCGGTCGAAGATTCTTTACCACAATCAAAATGTGCTCAAGACCATTTGCAAAGCAATGGACCTGTCGACGTGTCCCGGAGAAGCAGAAAGCGCTGCGCCGATGAGGGACTTCTTCAAGGAGTAGGTGGAAGGCGCGAGGACCGGTTGGTGAAGGATTATGGTTGCGAGTAATAGCCGGCACGGGTACGCGCGACCACACCTGGGCGGTCGACCTTGACTTCGATGGCGTGATATTCGTCCTCGTGCCGGGCGGCGGGCATATCGTAGGTTACGACGTAGTAGGAGTTGGCATCGGCGACGCAACGATCGATGAGGCCGGGCAGATCGGTCGATCCATAGAGGACTTGACCGCCCGATTGCGCGGCCAGAGCGGGCAGCATGAGATGGCCGTACTGAGCATCGCGCGCGACAGAAGCGCCTTTTACAAAGGGCCGGTAGTTGAAGTTGAAGATGCGGCCGCCAGAGATTGTGGGGTCGATGACATCCAGAGTGACACGCGCCTTTCGCAACGTGTCCCATTCGCCGACGATCTGGTTGAATAGCTTCATTTGAGCTTTTCCGATTGGACGCGCATCCGGGTCGGGGCCCTCGCCCCATCCCGGGCCAATCCAGAGCAACAGTTTGCGCCCTGGGCGCTTTTCTACCTTGGCCGCGATGGAGTTGAGCTCGTTGAGAGAGATTTGCTCGCGTTCAATTTCCCCCCAACCGCCGGAGGAAGTCCTGAGCGCGCGAAATCCCGTTCGGTTGCTATCGAGAAAGCGCGACAACTCCGCCGTATCCCTGGTCGGATGGTTTTGCATGGTCACATTTTGATCTTGCAGGAAGGCAAACGAAGTGGGCAGGGCAAGTTGTTTGCCGCTGTTATCGAGATATTTGTGCAGCCAATCGAACTCTTCCGTCAGCGCTTCTTTGCCGGCGTTGACAGCGTCGATAGCAAGGATGACCTCGACCGGATCGCCAGGCTGCACACTTGTTCTCGTGATGGCATCGACGGAGAGAAGGTCCTGTTGCCTGCTGTTATCGAAGACTGTGAAGTCTTCGGCTTTGAGGCCGACGATGGGCGCGCCCGTTTTATCGAGGGCCGCGACATCGAATGAGATGGAATGGCTTCGATCGGCGATTGCCGTGGGTCTAGAGTCGGTAGGAGGCTGGTTCCCTGTCAGCTTCATTGCTTCCGGTGCTTGAGAATAAGCCAGCCACGGCGCGGAGAGAACCAAGACAACAAGGGGTGCCGAAAGAGTTTGAACGAGTCTCATAGACCATACCTTTCCTGGTGATCAGGCATTAGACCCCGCACGGGGTTTGCGGTTACGACAATCCGCAAAACTCAGCATCAGGGGGGTGAGCTAAGCAGAAGCGCCAGTGGGGGTATGTTCGCCGCCGAACCATGCGTAGAGGGCGACGGCGGCAAAGCAGACGACTGGGACGAGGTAGGCGGTCTGAAGGCTGCTGGAGTCGGCGAGCATACCCATGACCTTGGTGAGCGCAGCACCGCCGAGGATGGCCATGACGAGGAGCGAGCCGGCGGTCTTGGTCTTGTCGCCCATGCCTTTGAGACCGAGGGCAAAGATGGTGGGAAACATGATGGACATGAAGAGGCTCGTTGTGAGCAGGCACATGGCGCCGACCCACCCTGGGTGGATGACAGCGACGAGGCCGAGAACGACATTGATGACGGCGTAGACCCCCAGAAGGCTGCGGGCGTGGAAGTGCTTCATGAGCCAGGCGGAGCTGAAACGGCCGACGGCAAAGGCTGCGAGTGTTCCGGTGAGCATGTAGCCAGCGGTCTTGTCACCGACTCCGGTGGCGGAGCGTACATAGAGGATGAAATAGCTCCAGGTACCCACCTGGGCGCCCACGTAGAGAAACTGGGCAACGATGGCGAGCAGGAAGTGGCGTTGGAGCAGGCTGACGTGCTGGGCGGGGCCAGCGTCTTCGCGGGAGACGTCTTCGCGGGCGGCGTCGGGGAACTTGGTGACGAGGACCATGAGGGCCCAGAGCAGTGCGACGGTGCCAAGGATAAGGTATGTGGGAACCACGCGCATGGTTTCGGAATGCAGGTAGGCCTGCATGGTTCCGGCGGCGCGGCGTGCGGCGGTTTCGGCGCTGGTGAATTCGACGCCAGAGAAGATGAAGACAGTGCCAACGAGTCCGGCGGTAATGGAGCCGAGCGGGTTGAAGGCCTGGGAGAGGTTGAGGCGGCGTTCGCTGGAGGCAGTGGGGCCGAGCTGAGCGATGAAGGAGTTGGCGCCCGTTTCGAGGAACGACAGGCCGCAGCCGATGACGAACTGGGCGGCGACGAAGAACGGGTAGAGATCGGCGCGCGCGGCGGGCAGGAACAGCCAGCATCCGGTGCCGAGCAGGATGAGGCCGGTAAGCAAACCAGCTTTGTAGCCGAAGATACGCATGATCTGGCCGGCGGGGACGGCCATGAGGAAGTAGCCGATGAAGATGCCGATCTGGAGCTCGGCGGCGCCGGAGCGATTAATTTCGAACGACTTCATGAACTGGCGAATGAGGAAGTCGGTGAGGTTGTTGGGGATGGCCCAGAGAAAGAAGAGCGGCGTAACAACAAGGAAAGGGACGAGGCGGCCATGGGGAATGATGGGAGCTTCAAGTTCGATGTCGTGGTGCTGATTGCGATCGTTCCCGATAGACCCCATGGAGATGCTCAAGCTGTTCACGACCTTTCCGTTGCACCTTTCTACCGAATGGAAGGGTGGTGTGGCAACTCACTGCGCGAGGAGGTGGAACAAACGGCCTGAGTTTGAGCTGAACTTCGGTTGCGTCCAATCAGAAAGGCCCTGCACTTGGCAGGGCCTTTGGATTGAACGCGGTCCGGGCTTATTGAAGAGCGGGCGCGCCGATGACTTTCTGGACTTTCTCTTCGATGACGTCCTGGGGCACATAGCCGACGATCTGGTCGGCGACTTTTCCGCCCTTGAAGAACAGGAGCGCAGGAATGCCGCGGATTCCATAGCGCGACGGCGTGGCGCCGTTTTGATCGACGTTAACTTTGGCGACCTTGAGCTGCCCCGCGTACTTGGCAGCGAGCGCATCGATGGCGGGCGCAATGGCCTTGCAGGGGCCGCACCAAACAGCCCAGAAATCGACCAGAACGGGTTGCTCGCTCTTGAGCACCTCCTGATCGAACGTTGCATCGCTGACTTCCAAAACTCCTAAACCGGCCATGATCCTCCTTCGGTGACCCCGTTTCCTCAGTGTAACGGGAACCAAGCCTCTATGAGATGCGCAAAACGCAAGAAAGTCGCAATCGGGGCCGAGCGGGTTAACGGAGTTTCGGGGCGGAAAGTGCTGCGAAAGGAGGGCACTGCAGGGGGTGCGCAATTGCGAAAGTTTGACGGCAAATTAAAAGCGCCCGGATCCTTTCGGATACCGGGCGCTAGAGCAGCCCTCCCCCAGAACTGCCCACGAACCGAATGTAGGGGTTTGGCGGCTAAATAGCAAGGAATCTTAGGTAATTGCAACAAGTAATCACCGATAGGTGATTAGCCACTAAGGTAATATGGCGGTCAAAAAGTTGCGGTCGCGGCACGTTTGCGGGGGTTTGAATTTGCGCAATCGGAGGCATGAGAAATGGTCCGCTGGGATTGAGGAATTCTCGGGAAGCACAACCTTGAAAGGCGAAGGTGCCGGGGGTTGCGGATGAGTAACGAGGGGGAGAATTGGACTGGTGGCTTTGAGGCGGGATGGCCCTTGGAAGGTGGAACGCAGTCACGGCAAGGATATTTTCGAGGTTGTTTCAGGTTAACTTCTTTGGTTTGATTCAGTTAGAGCGGAATACGGGAGGAAGTGATGGTCCTTTTCTTTTGTATCTCATTCTATGGGTTGAAGTTGCTCTCGATTCCGTTCCTAACGCGAATACGCGCGGAGGATGCGGAATTCTGTGCAAATGGCAATCGTGTTTTTGAAGTTGGCATTTAGCGCGACGAACGCCGTCTCTACGGGACTGGAATGATTTATTGGCGCCGCCTACCCCACGCTGAAGCGCGGGGCTAATGATCTTTGCGCCTCCGGCGCGGAATGCGGGCTATCTACGGCTAGCCCCGCGGGATGCGGGGCACCTATGCGCGCTTGCGGGCTGCCTGGCGCGGGGTGGGACACATTGTTCGGCTACGGTGTGCCCGGCGCAAGGAGCTTCTATGAAGCCCTGATTGCAGTGACTGTGGAGACGGTTGCGCCATCGGTGGAGAATTGGCAGGTGAGGAGGGCGGAGTCGGGCAGTCGCTGGACGGCGGTGCGGATGGCAGCGGAGGCGCGGGGGAGATCGTCTTGATCGGCCACGACGACGAGGACTGCGGGGCCGGCGCCGCTGAGGGCTGCGCCCAGGATGCCATGGGATCCAGCGAGCGGTAGGAGGCATGGCAGGAGTGGGCAGATGGGGGCGCGGTAGGGCTGGTGTATGCGATCGTTCATGGCGATGCGGAGCAGATCGCCGCGGCCCTGGGCAAAGGCGAGGCCGAGGAGCGACGCGGATTGGATGTTGGAGACGGCGTCGGCGCGGGAGTAGGACTCCGGGAGGACGGCGCGGGCGCGGCTCGTGGCGAGGGGCTCGGCGGGAAGTACGAGGATGGCACGCCAGGTGGCAGGCGGCGTGACATGGGCAACGTGGACGGTGCGACCCTGGTTGGCGGCGGCAACGAATCCACCAAGCCAGCAGGCGGCGGCGTTGTCGGGATGTCCTTCGAGGGCGCAGGCTTCTTCGAGGATTTGATCGGAAGTCCAGTTTAGAGCGCCGAAGTGATTGGCGAGGGCGATGGCAGCGAGGCGTCCGGCCGCAGACGATCCGCAACCCATGCCAAGAGGGATTCCGTTGGACATGCGCAGCGCTAGCGGGACGACGGGACGGTTGTGGCGTTGGAGGATTTCAGAATAGATGCCGAGGACGAGGTTGTGTTCAATGCGGCCGCAGCGGTCGGCGTCGTAACCGGTGGCGTGGATGGAGAACTCGGAAGCGGGAGCGGCCTGGATGTCGAGATAGAAGTCGAGGGCGATGGCGGCGGTATCGAAGCCAGCGCCAAGGTTGGCGGAAGTCGCGGGCAGGTGGAGATGGAGGGGCGCGGAGAGGGCGTTTTCGATGTTGCTCATGCGGGACTGCCCTTGACCGCGGCGAGGACAGCCTGGGGGGTGGCGTCGACGGCCTGGGCATTGCGACGCAGGCTTTCGATCTTGTCTTCAAGGCCGGATTTTTCTTCATCGCGCAAGAGATTGCCGCGATGGAAGTCGATGGTGTAGTCGGCGTCTTTGAGAGTGTGGCCGGTGAGGAGGAGAACGACGGTTTCGCCACCGTGGACGACGCCGCGAGCGCGCAGCTTTTTGAGGCCGGCGAGGGTGACGGCGGAAGCGGGTTCGCAGCCAAGGCCTTCGGTACCCAGCTCGGCTTTGGCGATGGCGATTTCAGCTTCGGAGACGTCGAGGCACCAGCCGCCGGTTTCCTGAATGACGCGAACGGCCTTGCGCCAGGAGGCGGGATTGCCAATGCGAATGGCGGTGGCGCGGGTATCGGCTTCGACTGGCACGAGGGCGGTGCCACCATTGGCGGCGAGACTGCGCACGAGAGGATTGGCGCCGGCGGCCTGAATGACGGAGATGCGGGGCAAGCGGCCGACGAGGCCCAGTTCGCGCAATTCGCGAAAGCCTTTGCCGAGGGCGGAGCTGTTGGCGAGATTGCCGCCGGGAACGATGAGGTGATCGGGGACATTCCAATCGAGGGCTTCGGCGATTTCGAAGGCAGGAGTCTTCTGGCCTTCGAGCCGGTAGGGATTCACGGAGTTGAGCAGATAGATGTGGGCCTCTTTGACGGCCTGTGTGAGAACGTGGACGCAGCCGTCGAAGTCGGTTTTGAGCTGGCACGTGACGGCGCCATAGTCCATTGCCTGCGAGAGCTTGCCCCAGGCGATTTTGCCTTCGGGGATAACAACGAGGCTGCGCAAGCCAGCGCGGGCGGCGTAGGCGGCCATGGCGGCAGAAGTGTTGCCGGTGGAAGCGCAGGCAACCCAGGTGAATCCACGCTCGCGGGCGACACTGAGCGCGGTTGTCATGCCAGTGTCTTTGAAGGAGCCGGTGGGATTCATGCCCTGATGCTTGGCAAAGAGCTGATCGATACCGAGAGCTTTAGAGGCGCGAGGAAGGTGGTAAAGAGGCGTATTGCCTTCGCGCAAGGTGACAGCGTTGCCGAAGTTCTCAAGGATGGGGAGCAGTTCGCGAAATCGCCAGACGCCGGAGTGGTCGAGAGCCTCGGAGGAGCAGCGGCGCTCGCGCCAGAGCCATTTGAGCGCGCCGGGGTTGGGGCGGTCGCCGCCTTTGCGCTCGCTCCAGCCGGGATATTCGACTTCAAAGAGATCGCCGCATTGGGAGCAGCGAAAGTCGGGACGCGCTTCGGTGCCGGGCACACGGTGGCCGCATCCAAAGCAGCGGAGCTGGTGTAAGTTGTCGTTCATGCCTGGTGTTAGCTTACTAGCATTGCGGACATTGAGGGGACGGGAGTCGGGGAGCGCATGATGATGCGGAACGGCTTCGCGGGATGGATGGGTTTGCTGTTGTGGGCGGGCATTGTGGCGGCTGGTCAGGCGCAAGCGCCGTTAAGGGTGGCGGCGGCGGCAGATTTGGAGCCGGTGCTGCCGCCGATCCTCGAGCAATTTGAGAAGGCCACGGGCATTCACGCGGAAGCAACGTATCAAGCTTCGGCGGTGTTGACCACGCAGATCCAGAATGGCGCGCCGTTTGATGTCTTTTTCTCAGCGGATGTGGGTTATCCGAAGCGGCTGATGGATGCGGGATTGGCGGATGCGGGAGCGGCAGGGGAAGGACCGGTTGTGTATGCGAGGGGAACGCTGGTGCTTTGGACGCGGAAGGATTCGCATCTGACGCCGGGGTTGGATCTGCTGCGAAGCGCGGAGTTGAAGCGGCTGGCAATTGCGAATCCGGAGCGGGCGCCGTATGGGCGAGCGGCCGTGGCGGCTCTGACGAGTTTGAAACTCTACGACGTGCTGAAACCGAAGCTGGTGACGGCGGAGAATATTGCGCAGACGGCGCAGTTTGTGGATTCGGGAAATGCCGATGCGGGGTTGATTTCGCTGACTTCGGCGAAGACGGCGCGGCTGGCGGAGGCGGGTAGCTATTTTGTGATGCCGAAGGAACTGTATCCGCCGATTGAGCAGGGGGCGGTGATTGTGCGAGCGACGAAGCAGGGTGAGGCGGCGCAGAAGCTGCTGGATTTTGTGCTGTCGGGGGCGGTGCAGGCACAACTTGAACAGAGTGGCCTGACTCCTGTGCGGTAGCCACCAGCGGTGGGGCGGACGCTGCCTACTTGTTCGCAAGACCTTCCTGGTTTCCTGCCCATGAATCCAGAAGAGATTCACGGATGAAGCACCGGCTGTTCGCTCGCAAGAGGTTCGTGCTTTCCCAGGTCTGAAAATCCAGACCTGGGGAACCCATAATTGTTTCTCATGCACGATGAAGACGGAGAGGGCGAGTGGAGCCGTTAGTCTAAACGCATGGATTGGCAGGCGCTTGCACTGACGCTGAAGCTGGCTACCGTGACGACGGCGATATTGCTGGTTGTTGCGGTGCCGTTGGCGGCGTGGCTGGTGCTGGGGAGAAGCCGAATGCGGGCGGCGGTGGAGGCGCTGGCGGCACTGCCGCTGGTGTTGCCGCCCACGGTGCTAGGTTTTTTTCTGCTGGTGCTGCTGGGGCCGCGCACGGGGCTGGGGCGCGGGATTACGGCGGTGCTGGGGCATCCGCTGGCGTTTTCGTTTTCGGGGCTGGTTGTGGGGAGCGTGATCTATAGCTTCCCGTTTGCAGTGCAGCCACTGGTAGCGGGATTCGCGGCGGTTGATCCGGGGTTGGTGGACGCGGCGCGGGTATTGGGCGCGGGGCCGGTGCGTGTGGTGCGCACGCTGCTCGTTCCGCTGGCGGGGCGATCGCTGGCGGCCGCAGCAGTGTTGAGCTTTCTGCACACGACGGGTGAGTTTGGCGTGGTGCTGATGCTGGGCGGCGATATTCCGGGGGCAACCAGGACGCTTTCGATTGTGCTGTACAACCAGGTGGAGAACTTCGACTACACGGCGGCGGGGCGCACCGCGGCAATTCTGCTTGTGCTGAGCGCGGGCGCTCTGGCAGCGCTGTATGCGGGAATGAGCCAGCGCGGAGCCCGGCGTGGTTGAACTGGGATTCGATGCGCGGCGAGGCGGATTTCATCTTCAGATGGAATGCCGATTTGCGTCGGAGTGGACGGTGATCTTTGGGCCTTCGGGCGCAGGTAAGTCCACGCTGCTGCGGCTGCTGGCGGGGCTGGAAATTGATGGCCGGGCACGACCGAGACAGGCACGGGTGCTGGTGGATGGGCGGACGCTTACTGATTCTGCTCGGGGCGTCTGGTTGAAGCCAGGACAGCGGCAGACGACGATGGTGGCGCAACAGGCAGCGCTCTTCCCTCACCTGAGCGTTGCGGCGAATGTGGGTTATGGGTTGGCTGACCTGGATGGCGCCAAGCGGTCGGCGCAGGTTGCGGCGATGCTCGAGCTGGTGGGTGCGGAGCGATTGCAGGATCGGCGGCCGCGGGACTTGTCGGGAGGCGAAGCACAGCGCGTGGCGCTGGCGCGGGCGTTGGCTCCGCAACCAAGGCTGCTGTTGCTGGATGAGCCCTTCTCCGCGCTGGATGGAACGGCGAGCGATGCGCTGCTGGTGCGTTTGAAGGAGTGGGCGCACGAGCACAGCGTGCTGACGGTGATGGCGACGCACGATGCGACCGATGCGCTGGCTACAGCCGCGGAAGTGGCGCTGATGCAGGATGGGCGGCTGGCGGCACTGGGGCCCGCGGCGGAGGTGCTGGCCGGGGAACGCGCGCGGCTGCGGGAGCGGCTGGGCGGATGACGGAGCGGAACTGCCCGGTCTGCTGGTCAAGATTCGTGCTCTCCCAGGTTTGAGAATCCAGACCAGGGGCACCCAAAATTGAGGCGACTTTCCTATTGACTGGGAGGGCGGGAGAGCTTGTCAGCGGAAGACGCAGTGCGGCGCTCGGGCCAGAAGTAGAGGAGCGGGAACAGGATGAAGAGCGCGAACGACGCGTAAACGGAGAAGTGCGCGAGGAAGATGGAAGCAGCATAACCGACGATGGCGGTTATGGCCTTGTGATCGAGGCGGCGGAATTCGAGCTGACGCTTTGGGTCATTTGGGTCCTGGCGGGCGAGAACTTTCTGGAGAATCAGGAAGGCTGTTGAGGTGAGGGTCATAACTGCTCCGTAGACGGCGACGGCAAGTGGCGCGTGGCAGTTTTCGCCGAGGTAGGCGGTGACGAACGGGATGAGGGACATGCAGAAGAGGAGAAGGTTGTTGGCCCAGAGCAGAGCGGCACTGGCGCGGCGGGCGTGATCGAGGAACTGGTGGTGATTGACCCACATAATGGCGACGACGGCGAAGCTGAGGGCGTAGACACTCAACGAAGGGACAACGGTGAGAAGGGCTTCCACGGTGCCGACATGAGGGACTTTGAGTTCGAGCACCATGACGGTGATGATGACGGCGATGACTCCATCGCTGAATGCTTCGAGGCGGGCGGTCTTCACGCTTTCTCCTTGCAGGATGACGAGATGATTCAGAACCCTAACAGGACCGGCTCCAGTTCGAGTGAAATTCCAAACTTGTCGTGGACTGCGGCGGTGATTTGAGCAGCGAGCGCGAGAATTTCAGCCGCAGTGGCTTTGCCGCGATTCACGAGGGCCAACGTGTGGCGGGAGGAGATGGCGGCGTCGCCGAGGGCGTGGCCTTTGGGCAAGCCGGACTGCTCAATGAGCCAGGCAGCCGGGATCTTTACGGTGGCGGCGAGTTCAGGTGCAAGACCGACGGGATAGTGGGGCGGCTCTTTGGCGGCGGCAGCAGCGATTTGCGTGAGCCGGGATTTGGCGACGATGGGGTTTTTGAAGAAGCTGCCCGCGCTGCGGCAATCGGGATCGCCTTCGACGAGAAGCATGCCTTTGCTTTGGCGAATGTTTCGGACGAGAGCGACGACTTGTTGCAACGTGGGCTGGGCGCCGGGTGAGAGATGCTCGGCGATGGCGCGCTGAAGGTCGGGGTAGCGGAGTGAAGGCGGGCCATCGACTTGGAGGCGGTAGTCGACGCGGGTGACAAGGAAGCGGCCGCGATCGGTGGAGTTGAAGCGGCTGCTGCGATATGCGAAGGCGCATTCGGCTGCGGTGAGTTCAACGAATACGCGGTCTTCGAGGTCGAAGGCGCGAACGCGGTCAATGACGGAAGAGACTTCCTGTCCGTAGGCACCGACGTTTTGGACGGGTGTTCCGCCGACGGTGCCGGGGATCCCGGCGAGACATTCGACACCGGCACAGTTTTGGTCAACGGTTCGCTGGACGAGGGAATCCCAGTCTTCACCGGCGGCGGCGCGGTAGATTTTGTGCGAGGTTGATAGGCCGGGATCGACGGAGGTACCGTGGAGGTCAACGCGGAGGACGAGGCCATTGAATCCAGCGTCGGCGACGAGAAGGTTGCTGCCGCCGCCGAGGACGAAAAGCGGGATTTCGCGGTGGTGAGCCCAGGCTGTGGCTTCGACGACGTCATCTTCAGAATTGGCTTGGAAGAACCAGCGAGCGGGGCCGCCGATGGCGAAGGTGGTGAATGGAGCCAGAAGCTTATGTTCTTCGAGCCTGGTTGTGAAGGACATTGAAAACAAGGCTACACGAGCGCGTTGTCTACGGGGCTTCGGGCTGGGCCCTTCGGGCGAGATCTTCCTTCAGAAGCTTAGGCGCAAAGAGTTAGCAGGCTTCGTGGGGCGCGACTGAATCGGTCCCTGAAAAGCCTGGGAGTTTGATTGGCTCGCACAGAACCATCCCTCAGGCCCAAAAGGGCGGACGCACGCTGCTTGATTTACGGCCCGGATCAATTCGGGCCCTTTCAAATCGAAGAAACGCTGACGATTTTTTCGGCAAGCTCTGAAGTCGCGCGGTTTCAAAACGGGGATACCGGGCCGAAATGGTCGGCGTTATGCGACTTTTTCTACGGGGATAGGAGCGGTTCCGGGGTCGGTGACACGGCGCGTTGCGGCCCACCAGACGAGGAGGATTCCGGCGAGGACGGAGCCGGCGCTGGCAAGTTGCGCATTCGACAATCCCCAGAGGATTTTGGGGTTGCGGCGAACGAATTCCACCAGGAAGCGCGCGACACCGGTGAGGATGAGGTACTGGCCTACGATGGCACCTGTGCCGTGAGGTTTGGCCCCGCGACGCCAGAGAAAGTAGCCGATGATAAGGCCAGCGAGAAGTTCATAGAGCGGCGTGGGGTGGACACGCGCGAGGGTGGGCTCAATTCCGTTGGGGAAGCTCATGGCCCAGGGAAGCGTGGTGGGGATGCCGTAGCAGCCATCGCCGGAGAGAAAACAGCCGATTCGTCCGATGCCATAGCCGATGGCGGCGGCAGGTGCGGCCAGATCGAGAGTGCGCAGGGCGCCGATGCGGGCCCACCAGCCCTGAAACAGGAGGGCGGAGATGCCGAAAAGCAGGCCGCCGTACCAGGCGAAGCCGGCCGAATCCCAGAGAACGTGCCAGCCGTACTCGCGGAACTCGATTGGGGTGTCGATGACGTGCCAGAGCTTGGCGCCGACGATGCCGAGGAGGGCAGCGACGGCGACCATCCCCACAGCGTCGGCGTCGATGGCGGCGCGCTTGAAGCCGCGGTCCATGATGATGGCGGCGGCTACGGCGGCGAGCCACAGCATGAGCCCGAAGGTCGGCACCTGCAAGTGCCATAGATGTAGATAAGGCAGCATATCTCCCCGTATTCCGATGTTGTGCGTGCGGTACGTCGATCTTCTTCAAGTATAGACGCGGGATGGATGCGCGCTGTTGCGGGGCTGGACCTGGGGCTGCGTTGAAGTTCTGATTTGTCGTGCGCTTATCGGGACTCTAGCGGTGCGAATTAGGATTGCGGCATCTCGATTTTCCGGTTATCGAAGTCACGACCCGGAGCACCCTGCCGGTTTGGGTTTGTGGTTTCCCACCCTTTCCGCGATGGAGCTGCGGAAAGGATGGGGCACCCGGATGGATACGGAACTACGCGGTCAAGAACCTGGTCCACCCTTGGAATGGTTGCGCATAGCTTTGTGGATCACCTTCCATTTCGCTTTTGTCTGGCGCTCGAGTTGGGGATCGTCTTTGCGATCGAGATAGTCGAGTTCGCGCCGCATCTTGTGGTAGTTTGCGAGGCGCGTTTCGTCGAGGCCGGATTGCAGGACGGCGCACCCCGGTTCGCCCGCATGGCGGCAGTCGCGAAAGCGGCACTCTGCGGCCAACTGCTGAATGTCGAGAAAGCCGGCGTCGATTGCCTTGTCGTCGGCCCAAAGCTGCACTTCGCGGAGACCAGGCATGTCGATGAGCAACGCGCCGCCCTCGATGAGAAACATTTCGCGGGTTGTTGTGGTGTGGCGGCCGCGATCGTCAGCGGCCCGCACGTGGCTTGTGCGCTGACGGTCAGCGCCGAGGAGCCGGTTGAGGATGGTGGACTTTCCGACGCCCGACGAGCCAATCAATGCGGCTGTTTCTCCTGGCAAGAGCTGGGCCGCGAGAACGTCGAGAGCGGGATCTGTCTGGGCGCTCAGGGTGAAGACAGGCGCATCTCCGGCGAGCGCGCGTGCCTGCATTTGCAGTGCGTCCAAGTCGAATCCAGTTGCGAGTGCGAGATCCGCCTTGTTGAGCAGGATCACCGGCCGAGCCCCGCTCTCGCGAGCGACGACGAGGTAGCGCTCAAGACGGCGGGGATTGTATTCGAGGCCGATCGCGGTGACGATGAAGAGCACATCGATGTTGGCCGCCATCACCTGTTCGCTGGTTACGCGGCCGGGTTGGCGGCGGGAGAGCGTGGTGCGGCGTTGCAAAACGCGCTCGATTACCGGTCCGTCTTCCCGCAGGAGGACCCAGTCGCCTACAGCGGGCCACAGGGGCGACGCATAGCGCAACATGCCGCTTGGTTCGGCCTCCATTTCACCGGCTTCGGTCCATACAACGAATCGGTCGCGATTCGCCGCAGCAACACGCGCGGGAGTTCCATGCACGTACTGCTGCCAAAAGAAATCATTCCATCCAAATTGTCTGAGATCCATTTCCGCATATCCTCTCGGTTGGCACAACACGAGGGCACACCTCTGCCGACTACGCAGGCGAGGCAGTGTGAGAGGACGAATTAGACAAGGACTGTCAGCGGCACTCCAGGATGCGATTACGGTAAACGGATTGGCGACGGCGCGCAAGCTGAATCGGCCCTACCGGATTGAGCCGGCACTATTTCAAGATGCGTGCTGCGTGAGATTCCAGGCGCAAAGGTCTCCGGATTTTGAGGCGGGATTTGCACAAATGGGGCTGCGAAAAGGCGGGAGTCCGGGCGATACTGTCTGCATGACTACCCTCACGTATCAGGGCCACGAGATTCTGTTCACGCGCCAGCAGATTGCCGACCGGGTTGCCGCCATGGGCGCGCAGATTACCGAGGACCTGAAGGGCGAAAGGCTGGTGATGATCGGAGTTCTGAAAGGCGCTGCGCCGTTTCTTTCCGATTTGGCGCGGTCGATTCAAGCCGACGCCACGTTTGATTTTGTCGCGGTATCGAGCTACGGCAAAGGACAGCGGTCATCAGGAGCGGTGAAGCTGATCAAGGATCTGGACGAGCCGATTGAGGGGAAGAATGTGCTGGTGGTGGAGGACATTCTGGACACGGGTCTGACACTGGCCTATCTGCGCAAACTCTTTCTGCAACAGCATCCGAAGACACTACGGATCGCTACCTTGCTCGACAAGCCATCGCGCCGGATTGAGCGCATCGAGGCGGATTATGTGGGGTTCTCCATCCCGAACCTGTTTGTGATCGGCTATGGAATGGATTACGCGGAGCGGTACCGCAATTATCCGGACATCTGCCTGATGTCTTCGGACCATCCGAGCTAAGTTTAATGCGGGCTAAACCTTCATGTCGGCGGAAGAGCCGACATGAAGGTTTAAATGTGATAGACTGCTGCCTGATTCCCCTGCAATCGCGATTGTTTGGCGTTCCTCCCCCTCCTTTCCGCTCAAGTGTTGTTCAAATGACGCAACAGCGGGCAAAGTACTGCGTCTCAAATGCGGTGACGCGATGTTCTGAAACGAACACGATCTGAAGTTGGAGCCACAGAATGCGCCGATTCGATTCCCCCGAAGAGGACGCGGCGGCGGCTGGGCACACCCGGGCCGAGTTAGCTGAATTTGCGCTGGAGAAGCTGTTCGATGTTTCTCCTGACGCGATTTTCGTCACGGACTCTCATGGGATGATCCGGGACGCGAACCCGCGCGCGGCAGAGCTCTTCGGCTACACGCAGGCAGAGTTTTCGGGCAAGCCAATCGAGAGCCTTGTTCCCGAGCGTTTTCGCGGGCGGCACCCCGAGCATCGCGAGAATTTCAACGCGCACCCGCGGGCACGGCAAATGGGCGCGGCTCTAGACCTGTTCGCACTGCGCAAAGACGGGACTGAGTTTCCGGTCGACATCATGTTGAAGCCGGTGCAGACGCCTTCGGGTCCGATGGCGTTGAGCATCGTGCGCGATATAACGGAGCAGCGCGAGGCACAGGAGGAGTTACGGCGCGCAGACCTGCAGTTGCGCTCGATGATCGAGAGCGTCCGCGACTACGCGATCTACCTGCTCGACAAAGATGGCCATGTGGCAAGCTGGAACTCCGGGGCAGAACGAATCAAGGGTTATAACGCCGATGAGATTGTGGGGTCGCATTACTCGCGATTTTTCACGGATGAAGACCGGAGCCGGAATAAGCCGGCGGAGCTCCTGAGGCTGGCGGCGACGCGCGGACGCGTGGAGTTGGAGGGCTGGCGTCTTCGCAAAGACGGATCCCGTTTCTGGGCGAATGTAGTGCTGACTGCGATTCGCGACAACGCGGGAGAGGTTACGGGCTACACGAAAGTGACGCGCGATTTTACCGATCGCAAGCGGGCGGAAGAAGCCGTCACGATGCAGTTGACCGGCGCGCTGCTGGCGAATCAGGACGTGAGCAAGCTGCTTGGGGCGTTTTCAGCAGGAATTGCGGAGTTGATTCCACACGACGCAGCCACGCTCGCCCTTCCTGACTCGACAGACGACGCGTTTCTCCGCGTCCAGTTCCTAGGTTCGGATGCACCGGGGTTACGCCGAGGCGCCGTACGGTTGGCCATTGATAACTCGCCTGCCGGGCAGGCATTTCGAACCCAGGAGCCGCACATTGAAGAGAACCTGCAACCTTTGTCCTTCGGGTCGTCCGGGGTGCAGCACCTGACAGCGCTGGGCATGCAATCGGCGTGCTGGGTGCCGCTCATCCATCGCGGGGATGCGATCGGCGTGCTGGCGATTGCGAGCAAGCATGAAGCGGCGTTTGGACAGCATGAGATTGAGTTGCTTGGGCAGTTGGCCGTGCAGGTAGCAATGGCGGTGAGCAACGCCGTGACGCTGCGACAGATTGCGGAGATGCGGGACCGGCTGGCGCAGGAGCGGCAATACCTGGAAGAGGAGATCAACCTCGAGAACCGTTTTGAAGACATTGTGGGCGAGAGTGCCGGGCTTCGCCAGGTTTTGAAAGAGATTGAAACGGTCGCGCCGACGAACGCAACGGTTCTGATCCAGGGAGAGACGGGGACAGGCAAAGAGCTGCTGGCGCGGGCACTGCACCGGCTGAGCCCACGCCGCGAACGGACATTCATCAAGCTGAATTGCGCCTCGATCCCCGCGGGGCTGCTGGAGAGCGAGCTCTTCGGGCATGAGAAGGGCGCGTTCACGGGTGCGATTGTGCGCAAAATGGGGCGGCTAGAACTGGCGCACGAGGGCACTCTCTTTCTGGATGAGGTGGGCGAACTGCCGCTGGAGCTACAGCCCAAGCTGCTGCGGGCTTTGCAGGAACGGGAGATTGAGCGGCTTGGCGGAACGCGGCCGATTTCGGTAAATGTGCGGCTGATCGCCGCGACGAATCGCGACCTGGGCCAGATGGTTGCGGAGAAGACGTTCCGGAGCGACCTGTTTTACCGGCTCAAGGTGTTTCCGATTTTTGCGCCGCCGCTGAGGGAGCGGGCCGAAGATATTCCGATCCTGGTGCGGCACTTTGTTTCCACGCATAGCCGGCGCATGGGCAAGATGATCGACACAATTCCAGAAGCGACGATGAAAGCGCTGATGAAGTGGTCGTGGCCGGGGAATATTCGCGAGCTGGAAAATTTTCTGGAGCGCGCTGTGATTCTGACGCGGGGTTCAGTCTTATATGTTCCGCTGGCCGAGCTCGAGACAGTGGACGAAGAACCGGAATCGGTTTCGGGTGGGACGGCAACGCTGCACACGGCAGAGCGGGATCACATTTTGCGGGTGCTGGTTGAAACCAAGGGCCAGATCGGCGGACCAGACGGCGCAGCCTCTCGGCTGGGGCTGAAGCGGACGACGCTGAATTCGAAGATGAAGAAGCTGGGGATTGAGCGCAGTGACTATATGAAGTCCCGGTGACGAGATTTCGTCTTCGTCACTTCGACACCTAGAGAGACCGGGCCTCGGAGATGCCGACAGGGCATCGAGTTAACTCTTTTCTCTTGAACTGGTTCGGCGGATGCAGCCGATTGCTGCCGACTTTGGCACACGGACTGCTTTATTGATGGCGAGGCGAAGGACGGCCGAGCTTACGTTACGAATCACGACTCAAGAAACCGAACAGACGATGGCAATCAAGATGGAGGGGCGGGTCGCCGGACCGTGGGTTGTAGAACTCACGCGAACGTGGGCGGAAGCGGCAGCGCGCCGTGGAACGCGAGCGGTCCTGATCGATTTGTCCGATGTGACCTATGCGGATGAGAGCGGGAAGCGGGTTTTGCGGGGGATGTATGCGGAGTCGGGGGCGAAACTGGTGACGAGCACGCCATGGACCCAGTTTCTTGCCGAGGAAATTTCACGGGCCCGCAGTAGCAACGGGGACGCGAAGTAAAACCAGGAGGCCAGGGATGCAAGGAATGGGAACAGTGAAGGGTTGCAGAGAGCAAGCAGCGCCGCCCGCCGGCGAATTGTTCGAGAAGCTGTCGCAAGCGACATTGACGGAATTGCGATTGATGATGCATGTGGTTTCATACCCGGCCGGATCGGTGTTGTTCTCAGAGAAGGACATGCCGGAGCTGGTGTATGTGGTTCTTGAGGGCGAGGTGAAGCTCTCAATCAACTCCAGTGAAGGCAAGCGACTGATTTTGCGCATTGCCAAAAAGGGCGAGATCGTCGGTATTGCATCGGCGCTCTCGGGAAACTCCTACGACATGACAGCAGAGACGCAATATGCCTCGAAGCTGGCTCCCATCGGCCGCCGCGATTTTCTGAACTTTCTGCTGCGTCACCCGGACGCTTACCAGACGCTAACCGAGGAGCTGAGCAGGCAGTACACAATGGCGTGCGATCAACTTCGCTCGGTTGTGCTGTCGACTTCGGCGCCAGAAAAGCTGGCACGGCTTTTGCTGGACTGGAGTGAGAATGGGCAGAGAACGGAATTCGGAATGCGGTTTCGATTTTCGCTCACGCATGGGGAGATTGGGGAGTTCATTGGGGCCTCGCGGGAGACTGTGACGCGGACGCTGAGCATTTTCAAGAGCCGCAGACTGATTTCGTTCCACGGGTCAACGCTCACGATTCCCAATCGCACGGCTTTGGAACGGTATGCTCGGCCTTGAGGCAGCACTACTGGCTGAGGGCAGCGAGGGGATCGGGCAGCGCGGTCAGATCGCGGATTTTGGCCAGCAGATCGGCGGGGTGAACGGGCTTCGACAGCAGTTGAAAATTGTATCCCCGGTCGCGAACGGATTCCAGCAAGTGGCCAGTTGCGGCTTGTCCGGAGAAGAGAAGAATTTTACAGCCGGGGCAATGCTGCTGGACCTGAATGGCGAGATCGATGCCGGTGAGGCCTGGCATCACAACGTCAGAGATGAGCAAGTCGGGGGCATCGATGCGGGCGGCCTGCAAGGCAGTCATCGGATCGGTGAATGAGGTAGCATGAAACCCTCCCTGGAAGCGAAGAATCATAGCTAAGCTTGAGGCGATGACACCTTCGTCGTCGACGACAAAGACTCGAATCTGAGCGGCGAATTCAGACATTCTGGTGGCCTCGCACAATGAAGCCTGGGTTCGCGGCCCGTTGGAAGCGCCCGCTAATCGCGACCCCGGAGCAAACAGAAATCAAGATTAGACAAACCTTAGTGAGCAACGAAGACAGAACCGTAAAGATCGATGGATCAAAAAGGACAAGGTTTTAACTATTGGGAGGACTAACCTTGGCTTCGATGCGGACTTATGGTCGCGGGTTGGCGAGGCTAAGCGATTTTCTTCTATTTAGGCTCACCCGAGCCAAAATCCAAGTACAGATCCTCTTGAAAGACGCTGGTGCAAACTTTGCTCCAATAAAGGCATCGAAACGAGGTGAATGGTTGATAGCGTTGGAGCACCTTAGGCTTGTCTACACATTTAAGGGTCTGGATGGTGTATACATTTGTCCCACTAAAGACGTAGCGGGGATTCATCCCAACCTGCAACAAACCAAAGTCATGTTCGTTTTCAAGCGCGGTCTTGGCACATTCGGTGTAACCTGAAGCTGCGGCGGGAAGATTTCCACATTCCACAGAAAAGAAAAACGTTAAAATCGGAGAAGCCATCCCGTGAAAACCGTGATTTCGGAAAAAGTCCGGGCTACCCGCTGGTGGAAATTGTCGTCCAATGAGTGAAATGCGGAACCAATCTCGGCAACCTGGTTACATTCAACTTACAAAAAGTTGCGTCTCATCACTGTACACTGTTGGCGGTTGCTCTTAAACCCAAGGTCTAGTTTTCGTCTTCTTACGGAGCGTGTTGATGAACCCTACTCGAACCTCGACCGTACGCCCTCTTCCGGCGTATGAGACGGCACCTGTAGATGTGTCCTATCTCAGTTCGCCCCATCTGGTCATCAATCCTCATGAGAATGTATTTTCCTGGAAATACACATATGTGAAGAGAGGGATCGACCTTGTCGGCGCGGCATTGCTGGTTGCGTTGACGATTGTTCCCGGGTTGTTGATCGCGGCAGCCATCGTGCTGACGTCGCGTGGACCTGTCTTCTATCGCGAAGAGCGGTTGGGACGCAATGGAGTGTTGTTCCGGATTTGGAAGTTTCGCACGATGTTTTTGAACTCGGATGAAATACCTGTGCGGACTGGCATTCATGTGAGCGGGCAAAGTGCGCTGAGTTTGCGTTTCCGCAAGGATCCTCGCGACCCGCGCATTACACGAGTGGGACGGTTCCTGCGGCAATGGAGCCTAGACGAGCTGCCACAGATTTTGAATATTCTCGCGGGCGATATGTCAATGGTTGGCCCGCGACCAATTATCCAGGCGGAAGCGCCGAAATATGCCGAGAGGCTGCGTTTTTATCTAGCTGCTACTCCGGGGTTATCTGGTTTGTGGCAGGTGTCGGGGCGCTGCATGATTGACTACAACGAGCGGGCGCGGATGGACATGACGTATGTGCGCCGTTGGACCCTGATGATTGATCTCGGCATACTTCTACGCACGGTTCCTGCGGTGCTCGGCCGAGTGGGCGCTTGGTAAGGATCAAAACCGGCTGCGCGACCTATCTTCTCGCTAGCTAAATCTTAAGACGACTGGTTTATTTCTCAAATTACTTTTGAGGGCTGGAATCGTGGCCGCAAGGGACAGTTGAAATTGGAAAGCTGTTTTCAAGGGTGCGTCCTCAAGGCGATGTTGTCACCCTCACTCTTCCTAACTAAATTGCGTGCCTATTGCCTTGCTGCATTACAGTGCGGTACCTCTGCGCGCCATGAGCGGATGGGGCGAGTTGTCGCAGGTGGATGCATCCGGCTTCCCCTCGCGCCGGCGGAGGAAAGCGTGCGACTTCGACTCGTCTATGGGACCAATTGCGGCCTTTGAACCGAGGGCCATGGGTTATTCTGAATTTGATTTTCGACCGCTCTTCGCAATTGTCTATGGATGCCCGGAAGCGAGAAGGTTTTTCTCGACCGTCGAGCCGACTCAACCTGCTGCAGCGAAGAAATCGCGTGACTTGCAGGGGAAGATGAAATACTGGACATTCAACGACTCGTATGACTAAGAAACTTGCTCTATCGATTGCGCTGTTGCTCGCCACACGCTGCCTCACTCTGCATGCCCAGAGTTCTCCGGGGACCGATCCGGGAAGCGCGCAGCAATCTTCGACGACCGATTGTTCCGATCCGCTGAATGCCTCGACGGATGCATGCATGCAGGGGCAGGATCAGCAAGGGGGAACGTCATCGCTTCGCGATCAACTGGGTGCGGGAAGCAGCACGTCGTTGGGAACGTCCAGCGCCGACAATCTTTCGACAAGCGGGCAGAACCGATCGATGGCGCAACTGCTGTTGCGGATGATTCCGCCGGATCAGCCGACGGAGTTTCAGAAGTTCGTGGCCGCGACCGTGGGGCAACTTCTTCCTGTATACGGGGCCAATCTTTTCAGGACAGTACCTTCAACCTTTGCGCCCACCGATGTTGCGCCGGTGACGGCCGACTACGTGATCGGGCCGGATGACATTCTCCGCATTCGCATCTGGGGCCAAATCAGTTTCAGTGGAAACGTGAAGGTCGATCGATCGGGAAACGTGTATCTTCCGCAAGTCGGTTCAATTCCGGTGGCTGGAATCCAATATTCCGCGCTCGATCAAACGCTACGGTCGGCGGTGAGCCGGATTTACCGGAATTTCGATCTTTCAGTGGATGTGGGCAAGGTACGCGCCATGCAGGTGTATGTGGCAGGCCGGGCGCGGCGTCCGGGAGCGTACACGGTGAGTTCGCTCAGTTCGCTGGTGGACGCGCTATTCACCAGCGGCGGGCCTGCTCCTCAGGGTTCGCTGCGGCACATTCAACTCAAGCGGGATGGAAAAGTCGTTACAGATTTCGATTTGTATGGGTTATTGATTCACGGCGACAAATCGAAGGACGTGCGGCTGCTGCCGGAAGATGTACTGTACATTCCGCCCGTGGGTCCACAGGTAGCGATTGCAGGCAGCGTAGGAAATCCGGGGATCTACGAGTTGCGTGAAGGCGAGGCGATTGCCAATCTTCTGGATGA
>Ga0182013_10002538_pt1 | contig 23780 bp, 20 predicted proteins | sample 612S2MmetaG_FD_120487 | JGI IMG/M metagenome (GOLD analysis project Ga0182013, IMG submission 120487) | Permafrost microbial communities from Stordalen Mire, Sweden - 612S2M metaG | ecosystem: Environmental > Terrestrial > Soil > Wetlands > Permafrost | place: Sweden: Stordalen | collected...
CCCGCAGACGACCATGGAGGCGATGCACGCCGAGATCCGACGGCTGCTGCCGATCGACGACATCATGATTTGCCTTCATAACGACGCGGATCATTGCGCCTGTCGCAAACCCAAGCCGGGCCTGTTGCTTGAGGCGGCGTCCAAGCACGGCATCGATCTCAAATCGAGCACCATGGTCGGTGATCGCTGGAAGGACGTGCGCGCCGGCCAAGCGGCGGGGTGCCGCACGATTTTCGTGGATTATGGCTATGTCCAGGATCAGCCGGCGACCGCGTATTGGACTGTGAAGTCGCTCGCCGAAGCCGCCGAGATCATTCTCGAAGGCAAGCCGGCTCGCTGACGTGCCATAAGTGATCGAACGGAGTCTACAGCTCCCTCGGGACCGGAAGCGGTGTCAACAGCATCCCCTTGTAGCCGCGAGCTCGCAATTTCGGCGCGAGCTCGTCGGCTATGTGCCAAGAAAAGATGATCGCGCATTCCGGCTGATCAAAAAACAGACGGCTCTCCTCGACCACAGGAATGAGCGTTCCCGGCATGAACTTGCCGATCTTAAGAGAACCTTGGATTTCGCAGACGTAATCGACGATCGCCTCGTCCAAACCGACATAATTTACCAGCGTCGACGCCCGCGAGGGTGCGCTTATGCCGACGATACGGCCGCCCTTCTCCTTGACATCTTTAATTATCGCGAGCAGCCGCAGTTTCGATAACATCACCTCTTGTCGAAACGCGGCGAGACGCTTGAGCATGCCGTCGCCTCTCGGCTCGCCGTCGAGCATTTGTTGAACGCTCGGATTCACCGGGTACGTGCCGCTCCGCGCGGCATAGACCCGGATCGAGCCGCCGTGACTAGGAATATGACGGGCATGGAACACCTCAAGACCGTGCATCTCGAGCAAATATTTAAGACTGCCCACGGAATAGTAGCGCAAATGCTCGTGATAAATCGTGTCGTATTGCAGCCGATCGAGCAGGCCGATGAGATAATGCGACTCGGAGATGAATACGCCGTCGGGACCTAGCATCTCGAGGATGCCGGCAACAATCGCATGCACGTCCTCGATATGCGCAAAGCAATTGGCGGCAGTGACGAGCCGAGCCACGCCGTGACGCGCCTTTACCTCGCGTCCCACCTCGGCGGAAAAATAGCGCTGCAGGGTTGAGATACCGCGTTCATTCGCGATCTTCGACACGTCGGTCGGCTCGATGCCAAGGATGCGATGCCCGCCTTTTCGAAAATTTGAAATCAGGGTACCGTCATTGGAGCCGATATCGACGACCAGATCGTCACCGCTAAGCGCCAGCAGCTTGGACGACTCCGCGTACAATTCGGCGAAGTTGTCGCGCAACAACTTGGTCATTCCGCTGGTGTAGGGATATTCCGGCGGGAAGATGATGGCGGGATCAACTGCCAAACCCAATTGGACCAATTCACACGTGTCGCAAAAAAGCAGCGTAGTGGGGAACCAAGGCAATTGGCGCGGCACCTCGCCGATCGCCACCATTTGGTTCACCGGCGGCATATAGCCGAGCGATAAAACGGCTTGCAGCCGCTCGTTGCCGCAAATCTGACAGCTTTCGACAGGAACGCTCGCTCCGGTCTTGGCCGCGCGTGCAATCTTCGTTGGGAACACTCAATTTCTCCGGCTGCGCTTTGCGTCAACGATCAGACCGCGGGCGCAAGACTTTCGTGGGCCCAATACCAATCGATGGTCGGCGGCAAGCCCTCCGCGAGCGCTACTTGCGGCGCATAACCGAGCTTGGCAAGCTTGCCAATGTCCGGACACCGCCGTTGTGTGCCGCCCGCTGGCGCGGCAAGCGCGACCAGATCGACATCCCGTCCGGCATGTGCTGCTATCCGCCGCGCCAAATCTCCGATCGTGATCTCCTCGCGCGAGCCAATATGATAGATGCCCAGATGCTCACCTCGGTCGCGCATTATCATCACTCCGCGCACCAAATCGTCGACGTAGCAGAAACTACGGGTCTGCCGGCCATCGCCTTGGATTTCGAATGACACTCGGCCGCTGCTTTGCCGCACGACCACTTTTTTCATTCGCAACGCGAACTGAGGAATGACGTGCTCGAAGCCCATGTCCGGACCGTAAACGTTATGTGGACGGAAGATCAGAACGCGATCGAAGAACTTTCGTCCGTAGTTTATGGCCATCACCTCGCTGATGATCTTACCAGCGCCGTAGGAAAGCCGCGGATTGTGAGGGTCCGGTACTACCAGAGGCGCGCTCTCATCAGTCGGGACGATCGGCGGCGTTTGATAAACCTCGGAGCTTGAGGCCACAATTAGACTGCGAACATCGGCTTCGCGACAGGCGTCGATCACGTTGATCATGCCTTTGATGCCGACATCGAGCACCAGTTCGGGATATTTGTAGAAAAATTCGGTGCCGTTGACATAGGCGAGATGGTGGACTTCGCTCACGCCGCGGACTGCGCGCTGCACAGCTGCAGCATCGCGGATATCTCCCTCGATGAATTCGACGTCGTCGCGCACGTCCGCGAGGCGACGCGAGGCTCCGCGCGAATTATCGTCTAGCACGCGCACGGCGCAGCCGTCTTTGAGGAGCGCCTTTACCAATGCCGAACCAATGAAGCCGCTACCGCCGGTGACGAGGATTCGCCGCGCGCTCACGTGCCCCCCTTGCATGTTGGTTATGCTCGAAGCGATATTCTTGATTGACTGACAATGACGATCCGCGAACTTCCACTTTTCACACTGCTCGGTTCATGACGTCGAATACGGCGCCCTTTGTGGGCAGCGGATATAGGACATAGACGACCGCCCCCGGTAGCGCGCTCACCATAAAGACGAGTCCGAAGCAAACGGAGAATAACACGGCGCGCTCCGGTCCGACACCATTTGCACCAAGGAGCGACACAACCGCGAATTCGCGAAGCCCCCACCCGCCCACTGAAATCGGTACCAGCAATACGCCTACCATGACGGTGAATAGTACAGCGCAATCCGGCGCCGACAACGACAGTCCTTGAGCCCGGCTTACCAGCCAAATAATGATAATAGTCAGCACATGGATTAGGCACGATGTGCCAAAAATTCTTGTCCCCTGCGCTCCGAGGAGGACCCGGTGGGCATCAGCGGCGAAACTCCCGACCCAGTATGAATAGCGCCACCGCTGTAACCATGGCGCCATGCGGGGGGTCAATAGCAGGGAATATACGCCGAGGATCAAGGCTCCGCCGAACACTACAATGACCGGCGTGCGGTAACCGGAGAGTGCGGTCAGCGCCGACGGTAGGGGCAGAATGGCACAGGCGAAAGCGAACAGCACCGCCGCCCCTATAGCGCGATCAATCATCACGCCTTTGACAGCGATGCCCCAACCGTAGCCAAACCGGATCAGCATCCATGCGCGAATGCCTTCGCCGGCCAAGCTCGGCAAAATCTGCGCGATCATCGCATAGATAGCCGTCACGGCGGTGGCACCAAGATAGCTCAAGCGGGCGGGCCGCGCCGCTAGCCCCAGCATGATCGCTCGCAAACGCAGCGCGAGAAGAGGAATTTGCGTGACGCCAACCAACACGGCCAAGATCGCCCAGCCGATATCGAAGGTCGACAAAGCGCGAAGGGTCTCGTTGACGCTGATATGACGCAAAACATACCAAAAGCACGCCGCGCTGACGATGAGCTTTCCCGCGAAGAAGAGGTGCTTGGCCAACCTATTGCCGCGATCCGGATGGGGCGGGACCAGTTCATCCCCCAACCGAACCGAATTTTGCAAAATTTCGTGCTCTCGGCTGCATCCCTGGGCGTCGCCTTCGCCAGCGCCGAAATGACGAAGTCGCTTCCACCAGTGTCGAAAAATAAGTCGTGCGCTCACATAGACACCATCGGCGCGACATCCATCCACCGCCCCGTTGCATGCGATCTGCGTATGGCATCTAGCAAGAACTGTACGCGAAAGCCGCTCAAGAGATCAGGTTCGGCCGGTCGGTGCTGCTCGACGGCATCGAGAAAGCGTGTCGCTAACCTGGACACCGGAGCTATGCGGCTTTCGCCTGGGAATTGCCGGTCGAGCGGATCCGTATCGACATCGATCAATGCCGGGACCATCGCCGGCCGCCGCGCATGAGAGAGGCTGAAGCCGCGCATGTAATCAGTGGTGGGATTTACCAAACTCAACATGCCATCTTCGCCGTAAAATTCCAGCCGGTGGCCCGAACCGAGGTAAGATGCGCAACTCAGTGCATAGCTGCCGGAGGCACCGGACTCAAAGTCAAGACCGAGGGTCACATTCGTTTCGAACGAAGGATCGTCCGGCAACCCCGAGATCCGCGCCATCAGGCCCACTATCGGTCCACAGAACCATTCAAGATAATGCAACGAATGGCTGCCGAAGTTGCCGAGCGCTCCGCCCCCTTCGTCGCCAGTGGTTTTCCAGTTTTTCAGGCGCAGCCGCGTCGAGGTGCTCTCCACATTCCAGCTAACGACAAGGTGCCGCAACCGACCGATGGCACCGGCATCGAGCAACGCCTTGGCGTTCCGCCATGCCATGATCTCGGTAAAATTAAAATCCATCATGGCGACAAGCGAGCCCACATGGCGCCGCATGGCAACAGCGCCTGGAAGATCAGCAGCCAAGGGTTTCTCAATAAAAATATGCTTGTCGGATTCAAACGCCGCAATTGCTATTCTTGGCTGCAAACAGGGTGGAGTGGCAATGGCGAGAGCGTCGATCGCCGCATGCTCGATCAGATCACCCCATCCTCCGAAGGCCTGGTCGATACCGGCCTCGCCGGCGAGCTTAGCGGTGCGGATCGGATCGGATCCCGCCAGCGCCACTATTCGGCATCGCGGATCGAGACGGAAGGCCGGCAATTGGACTGCGAGGCCGTAATTGCAACCGACAATGCCGAGGCGGATCATAACGGTCCTCTTACAGCCGGTTGAGCGACATAGATAGAGTCTTTTGCTTATCGGGGCAGTTGTATCAGTCCACGCAGCTCGGCCAACAGCAGCGCGCCGAGGTGCAGCTGCTGTTTGAATTCACCCGTGTTGATGAGCGCTACGATCTCGGCCGGCGTCTTGGTGGCCATTGCGATTCCGGGCTCCGGGGTAAAATCGGTGATCTGATTACCGGCCTCGACAAAGAACGAATAAATACGGTTGCTCATCCGGCCGGTGCATGGGGCGGCCGAAGCAAGCAGTTGAATCGCACGCGCCGGATAACCGGTTTCCTCCAGCAATTCGCGTCGGCAACTCTCTACAGGCTGCTCGCCAGAATCCACCAGGCCGGCCGGCAGCTCCCAAGTGAAATCTTCAACTGCAGGCCGATATTGACGCACGATTGGGATACGCCCGTCAGGGGTGCAAGCAACAATGGCGATATAATCCTGTTGCCCGACCGCATGATATGTTTGTATCGGCTGGCCTTCGGTAAATTCTACATCGCGCGCAATAATATCCATCCATGGCGACACAGTCTGAATTCGCCGAGAAAGAATCTTGGGCCATTCGTCCGCCATCGGCCGCGCTCAACTCAAGCCTGTGCGCAATGGCACAGTGCTGGGTGGCCGCCGCAGTAACGTGGTAGCATAGGCGTAGAAATACCAACGCAGATAGGGCGCCAGCCACTTGAGAACCCGGAACCGGCTTGTACCCGCTTTGCGCTCAAACCACAGCGCCGGCACTTCACAGATCCGCCACCCAAGTCGATGCGCCTTCACCAGCAGTTCGATGCTGTAACAAAAGCCTTGATCGGACTCGATCGCGATCTGATCGATAACCCGGCGCGAAAACATCCGAAAGCCGCTTGTCGGATCATGCGTCGGTAGGCGCGCGCAATGGTAAAGGCTAAACGCTGCGGTCCGGACCAGCAGTGCTTTTAACCACGGGCAGCCTTGCATCTCGCCTCCCGGCATAAAACGGCTGGCACAAACGACGTCCCAGCCTTGGCTCGCTAAGGTCGCCATACGATCAATGATGCCCGAATTGAAATCGTCGTCGGCCGGATAGACGACAACGATGGGAGCCGTGCTGGCCGCCAACCCGGACATCACCGCCGAATGCGCCCCGCGCCGCTTATTGCGCACGAATTCCACGGACAGGTTCCGATACTGATCGCCGTTATGGCGGACCGCCGGAAGCGTGTCGTCGCTTTCCATGTCATAACAGATCAGCACACGTGTCGGCGTCCGCACATCGCGGGCGAGCGCACTGAGCACCGCTACAATATTGCGACCTTCGTTGTATACAGGAATCACCATGTCAAGCTGAGTCGCTATCATCGCCCCCGTTCCACAGCCGCGCCATCCGTTCCGTGTGAACGCACTTAAGGAATTTGCTTGGCATTCGGCAGAAACCCCCAAACGTCCACTACAGGTTTGTTCTGAAGATCGGCCGACCTGTAGATGCGGTGCGGTGTCGCGAGAACTAACAAATCGCTGCGCTCGATCACCTCGTCGAGCGGAAGCAAATTCGGGTCGACTACATAGGGATCTGTCGTAAGCACTTCGCGAGCGATGCCTGTCATTACTTTCTTGAACTTATAGCTCAGCGACGATCGCGGATCATCGCTTTCGGCCTTAAACGCCATTCCTAGTATGCCGACCGCCATATTGCCGAGATCGTAGTTGCGCCTCAGATCGCCAATGACCTGCAGAGGCAGGCCTTCATTCGCCATGATGGCGGCATTGCCGAGGGCGAATTCGTTGCGGGCGAATGCCAACAGCTGCATGGTGTCCTTGACGAGGCAGGGACCCGCGGCAAATCCCGGCCCCGGGATATTCTGTGCCCGTGGGTATTCGTGCCTCATCGTCTCTAGGATGCGGCCATAATCGAGGCCAGCCGACTTCGTGATCAGATAGAATTGATTGGTGATGGCGAATTCGATGTATCGATATGCATTGTTAAAAAGTTTCGCGAACTCCGCCTCCATCGGTTTCAGCGTCAGAAGTTTAGGCGCGATAACGCCAAACAGAGCGGCCGCTTCGCCTTCCGCCTCGGGAGTTGTGCCGCTGAGGAGTTGTGGCATGCTGGCCAGCTCTTCGATGCCACGACCTTGGACTATTCGTTCAGGACAAAACGAAACCCTAATGTCGCGGCCCCTGCTTTTGATATAGCCGTCGATCCAGTCGGTAGTCCCCGGATATAGCGTAGAACGCAGCACCAGGAGCTGGCCGTCGCAAATGGACGGTAACAGCGAATCAATGCAATCGCGCACGACCTCACGTACCGGATTGAGAAATTCATCGACCGGCGTACCGATCGTGATGATGACCGGCCCTTTGCGCGATATGGCGTCTGGCTTGCTTGTAAAGAACAGACGCTTGTCCGCCAGCGCTTTCGCGAGCAGCGGCTGCGCTCCAGCCTCCATGAACGGGACCTGGCCGGATTTCAAAAGAGCCAGGGCATCTTCATTGCGATCGTTGACATTAACCGTCAGACCCTTGGCCGCAAACGACAGCACTAGCGGGATGCCGACATGGCCGGCGCCGCCGACAACGGTCAAATCCGCGGTTTCCGCGGTCGGATCGTGAATCCGGTCCTTTAGTTCGGCGAGACTCAAGGCTTGGCTCCGAATGTTAGCACAAAAGCGCGAAACCAGCGCATGAAGCCAGGCACGAATAGCACGGCATCAAGGGCATTGTAGATCGACAGCAGTCGGCGAGCACGCGCGGACGCAATATAGCGATAGCTCAGATTGGAGAGATAATCGGTGTTCACCCGAAATCCGGCAGCGCGGAACACTTCCGCGACTGATCTCGCCAAAACCGGGCGTTCATTCTCGGTGACCCCGACGGGACTATAGAATGGCGACGTACGATCGCGATAGAGCCACATGAAAGGGTTCATTCGATTGGGATCGAAGGCAACAAATCGACCGCCCGGACGCAGAACGCGGAATACTTCCGCCGCACAACGGCGGGAATCGGGAAGATGATGGACGATGCCGCTCAGCAATACGCCGTCTAAACTCGCTGTGGCAAATGGCAAGGATTCAACATCGCCTTCCATAAATTCCACGTTCCGATAATTTCTCCGGCCGATCTCTATCAGCTTCGAACTGATATCGAGTCCGACCGCCTGGCAATTATTCCTTTGGAGGAGATCGGTGAAGACTCCGGAACCGCAACCCAAATCCGCGACCCGCATTCCCGCCTCGAAATGGCCCAAGGCGATGACGGCATCGATCAGCCTCCTATTGCTTTCGGGCGTAAACACGTCATAGGACGCATCGGCCGCATGACCGTCGAAGAACTCGATCTCCTTTTGTTTGTCTTGCCCCACCATCAATACCTCCAACTTTACCACTCTATTCCGAATGCTGCATAGACCTTGGTTGAGTGCGAGACAGGTCGTACTCAGCCACAAAGCCGTAGAATGCACGTGCGCGGTTGAAGCCGCCGGCACAACGTTCGCCTATTCACCGTCCCCGCCGGTGATCCGTTTCACCCGCGCATTGCCCAGAAAGAATCTCGCGATCTTGCCTAATATGCGCTGATGGCGTCGATTGGGCACGAGCCGGACCGCAAGCTCACGTATTGCGGCGGAGAATCCTTCCGTGCTGCGAGTAGGCGCCGATCGCAGCGACGGATCAAATTTGAAAAAACGCGCGACATATTCGTCATACGGAAGTTTAATTCCTTGAACGACAGGCACCAGCGCATCGAGCAGCTGATGGTAGTCGCACACCGCATCGATCTGCTCCTTATTCGCGAGGATCAATTCAGCCGCGGAATCCCTTCGATCGAAAATCTCGAACAGACAGGCCAGTTTGAGAACCTTCGTTACACTGAGCCCCACTTTGGCACCCACAAGGTCGCGAAGATACAGCGCATCGCCATAGGCAATTTGTCCCCCTATTGTTGGACCGAAGATCTTCACCTCGCTATCCAACTCGTGCCGCTGGTCACTTAACATCGGGTAGGGAAGGGCCCTGCGGCTCTCTCGCGCAAAAGCAATGTCGTAAAGACTGTAGCCAAAATCTCGCAAAAACTTATCGGTCTGCCAAAATACCGGGGTATTGAAGCCTTCCAAAAAACGAACCTCTGTGTAAATACCCAAAGTTTCGCGCCTACCAACTAGAGCTGCACCCGCTTGCATGATCTCAAGTTCGGCTCCTTCAGTATCTATGTCGACGAAATCGACGTCGCCAATTTCCGCAGCGATATCGTCGAGGCGGCGAAGCTCGATCGGTTGTTCCTTTATCGTTGTGTTATTTTCGCGAAGCAACATCCTCACAGCGAATGATGGATCCGCATCATAGAGCGAGGAACTTGACCGATTATCATGGATATGGAGCGTGCGGGTTTCGTTTCTGCCTCCAAGACCGAACGGCAACAGCCTATTGGGAAGCAAAGTCGTTTGCTGCAGACGGCGATATTCCTCTGGGTCAGCCTCAAAACCAATAAAGCGGAAATCAGCGCCAAAAGCTCGCCAGAACTTCTTGATACCTCCTCGGGCACCGATGTCGAGCAGCGTGAACGGCTCACGCGAGAACGCGCCCGCCGAGGCGAGCATAAGTGTCATCGTTGGAGAAAGGTTCGCTGACATGAGTTAGTTGCCAAAGGCTCGCCGATGATCCTTGATGCCGTCGCCGTCAGCTATACTACGTGAATTAGCTCGCCCGACAAGGTATTCATCTTGACGAGTCGCGCACGCATTATTGGCCTTTAACTTTATTGGCATCCCTGAAAATGCCCTGTCCGCTTTCATTGAAGAGCAGCACGGATTCATCAGAGATAGGCTTGCTTTACAGCCTTATCCCAAACTATTATGCGTCACGCGCAGCACGTCCTCGGGAGAATGGATGACGATACAATCTACACGGCTCAACGCATTACTCCCAGCCCACAGGGCAGTCGCCGCAATCATCGTCGTTATTCTCCTTAACACGGCGCTGGCTTATTTGAAGAAGGCCGGCCTCTATACTCCGCAGCTCGATTCGTTCCGCCATTGGGTAATCTGGCCTGCGATCGCGCTTTGTTTCGCATTATATGTTCGACAATTGCCCGGCGAATTGCGAGCGCGTGCTGCGTCGGCGGTCTTTGCCAACGACGGCACTACAAGTGCGCGTCGCAGCGAGTGGATTAGCTCGGTCACACTCGTAATTTTCTTTCTGGCGTTGTTCGCAATCTTGTTTGCTAAGAACCAATCCTACCTACAAACTTTGTATGATCTTCATTGGCACATGCCGTTCCTCGATTACGATCTTAACTGGGGAACACCGGTATTTTCCTTGTCCGGCAACATCCTTTACTTTTTTGAGATGCAGATTCCTTTTAACACCAGCCTCGCGCCCCTCAATGGCTTGGCACATCTTGTCAGCCCCAATTTACGGCTTGCTGCCAGTTACACACTTTTATATCTGGCGATGAGCGCGCTGTTGTGGGTCGTTGGATGCGCGCTCGGGCTACGGCCCGTTGCGCGGATCGTTTTTGCTGGCTTGACGGCCTTATTCGTCACGGTACCTTTCGGGCTGGATCATCTGGTGCCGTTCCTGCCGCCTCCATTTGATTTCGTCACACAGGCGATGTTGACACGATATTGGGAAGAGGTCGGAATTTTAACCCTTAGCACTGCGTTCGCATTTTTTTGGATAGGTCAACATAAAAACTTTGTCGGCAACGCCGCAACCGGTCTCGCATTTTTGGTGTTTTCTGACGTCGTCGCGCTATCGTATCCGGCACTGGCATTTTTCGATGCCCCGATCATCGCACTTTACTGCCTCGCATTTCTGGCGACGGCCCTGACCGCTAAGGAATTTTGGTGGAAAGTCACGGTCGGCGGATCGGTGTTGGCGACCATGCTCGGATCGCGTTTTATATTATTTTTTCAAAATCTTTATTCTGATTCTTTCGGCGCTTATTTCATCGATCGCGCCATGAAAGGGACTAGGCTACAGCTTTGGAGCTACTCCACGGTATTGAGCGTCTTTTGGCCCGATCCTAAGGTGCTGCTGATCTACTTCATTTCTTTATGCACTGCGATTTATTTCATCGTTAGAGGTCGCGGAGCAGTCGTGCGTATCGCGATCGCGATGCTGACATGCGAAACCGGCATCGTCTTAGTTGGCGCCGTCGTTGCCTATCTTCATATTCCGCTTTCGCTCTATTATGCTGATCAATTGGCAGCGCCGGTCCTTGTGGGATTTTTCACGCTGCCGGCGATGCTTGCCGTAGTGGCAGCTTTTTTCTACTGCGACGAGATTGTCAGAGACCTTCTGCAGCGGGCTAACCGACAGTCCCTCATAGACTGGACAGTAAGAAATCGGCCCATCGCGAATTTTGCGCTATCGGTTGTAGTATTGATCATTAGTTCCTTTTTGATCCCGACGGAACCACCATTCCACGGGTCACAATATCCCCCTGCCAGCCCGCCTTCTGTTCAAATCTTAAGGGATGAATTGGCCCTACGCCCCGGGAAGCCTTTCAACGGACGCGTTCTGACTCTTGTGCAGCAGGATGCCCTTACTCAAGACAGCATCGATCCCGGTCCGACTTTTTCGTCAATTCTCGGCGTTCTCGCCGATCAATACGGCCGCTATACCGGCAATGATCATTGGAATGATTTGCTCTATTACGACATCCCGACGGTCGGGGAATATGCCGAATATACGACGCCAGTAACTTTTGTGTTTTTGCGGGCATTTTTTGGCCACCAGGGCGACCCATTCCAAAAAGCGCTATTTCTGTTGCGCAGATATGATGAAAAAGCAGCGCACATGATCGGCATTCGTTACGTAGTCACCAATGCCGCAAGCCTCCCTGGCGGCACTCTGGTTTATCAAGGTATGGCCGGCGATACGCCTTTGCGACTGTTCCGGGTGGACGACACTAATGTCGGACAGTATTCTCCGACCAGGCCCATTCGGATTACAACAGCCGCCCAAGGACTCGAGTTAATAAACAATCTTTCTTTTGATCCGCAGCGAGATGCAGTGGTCGAAGAAGACCTCTCGGCGAACTTGGTTCCCGGCCGATTGCAGTCGCTGACAGTGGAGGCTGGACCAACGTTGCATGTTCAGGCTGATTCTGATGGAACGAGCTTACTTGTTCTTCCTTTTGAGTACAGTCACTGTCTTAGGCTGGAAATTATGGACGGCAGTTCCGCGAGACTACTGCCGGTCAATCTCCAACAAACCGGTCTTTTGTTCGATCATCGCGTCGACATTCGGATATCCTATCGCTTCGGGCCATTCGATAATCCTTACTGCCGTGGCGACGACATTGAGCGCATTGGCAGACTGCGGCTGCCCGATGCTTTTTGACCGCTGGAAGTCATTCGCTTCAATGTGGAAAACCAACTTAGAATAAACGTCGAACAGCAGACGCGACGGCAAATGCGCCCTTTCCATTTCATGATCGCTTTCTGGGGCGAACGGTATCGCAACTATTTCGTCAACTTGTTCCTGCCTTCTCTGTTCGCGCCAAATAACCTTCCGTTGCTGCGTGTAGAAGACGGCCACCAATATCTTATCGCAACCACCGTGCGGGATTGGCAAGCGATCGAACAGCTGCCGATCCTCGATCGACTGCGGCGGCATGTGCAGCCCATATTGATTCAAATCGAGGACGTCGAGACCGCTGCAACGGGGGGCAATTCCGATGATGATCGATATTCATCCACTATCCGCCGACAGGAGCTGTGCTTTCGAACGCTCCTCGACCAAGCGTATAATCGCAACGCCTATGGCAGCTTGTTGTCACCGGATGTCATCGTATCGAACGGCATGGTCTCGTCTCTGTTGAAGTCAGCGCAGGCTGGATACCAGCTGGTGCTTTGCCCAGCGCTAAGACATTCCGAAGAGCCTGTAATGGCTGCATTGGCGGATCTGGGGCTGCTGCGCCTGGACGAGCGTTATTCCCTCACCGCAAAGGATATCTCCGTTCCGCCCCGTATCGCTGCCGCGTTAGGAGCGCGCCACCTGCATCCGGAGCTTTGGCAATTTGAGGATGGCTGCGCTCACCGGCACAGCGTTCCGCCGTTCCGCATTTGGCGAGTCGCTGGCGGCCGCGGAATGATTGTACATACATTTTTCGGTGTCCCGATGCTGATCGACTTTTCCGTAGTGCCGGAAAACCACACCGACTGTCTCGCGCGGGACACGCTGGAAAACGTATACGTCACCTCCAACTTTGCCGGTTGCGACCGTATTCATATCACCACAAATGCCGACGACTTCGTGTTGCTCAGCGTGACGCCCACGGGCGGGCTGAAAGCCCCATTTACGGAAATCGCCCACGATAGTCTGCTGCGGCGCTATGAGGGTCTCGCGAGCCTGCGCCGTGCTCTGCAATCCTACGCGGCTGGTGGTACCGATCGCGTGAGGTCTAGCTTATTTCACAAACCGATAAGATGGAATGCGGTGGATCTTGACGAAGTCTGGCGCGCCCGAGAACGCGCCATTCAACGGGATCTGCGTCTTGCCGTCGGAGATTTCGACCGAACTTCAAGACCTGGCTTTACTTGGCAATGGTTCCTGTTCGATCTCCCTGCTCCAATCCTTATGACCTCACGTTACCTGCGCGGCCTTGCCGGGCGCATGACGCTGGTGCTGCGCGGCGACCCAGAAGCTCTGCGATGGTTTGTCACGCGGCTGCGGTATCGTCTGCGCCAGCTTTTCGGAAAGTCGTAATATCGTTGAAAACCCACTCGATTTGCCGGAATTTGGATATCCGGCTAAGAATATCACCTGGAGCCTCCGCATTTCATTACGGGAGAGAACGCCGGTGAGCTTGATCGACAGTAGCCCGCAGAGCCAGCAGGCATCCCAACCAGGCCCGCTCTCGAGGGTATTTGGTGATGATGGATTTAGCATCGACGTCAAACTGCAGCCTGAGGAACTTGCGCAACTCCGAGAGTTGACGACGCGGAGCTGGATCGAGGTGATCCGGAAGGCTGCTCCTGACAAAATTGACCAATTTGTCGAGGCCGGCATCGAGGGCTACCACCGTCTTTCACATCTGCTTGATCATGCCGCCGTCTGGACGACTGAAACTCGAACATTTGCTTCCGATGCCGTAGATACCATCCGCTCGTTCAGCCTGTTTGATCTGTTCGACCGCGAATGCCCTGGCTATTGTGTGTGCAGCGAGATGCCCCCCTATGGCGATCTCGGACGTGCGCGAATGAACTGGCGACTGGTGCGCCCTGGTGACGGCATGGATCTCGGTCCCATTCACGCCGATTATTGGTTCGAAGCCGTGATGGACGGTTGGAGCCCAGGACCAGCGGAAACAATCAAGGTGAAAATCTGGATACCGATCTATCTTGAGCAGGGATTGACCGGCTTTTCATATCTGCCCGGTTCACACCGGCAACGCCTCCCATTCGGCAGAACGCAGCAATCGGAAGGCCATTATAAACCGTTTTTGAACGAAGCCGAATTACCGGTACCGTTGAAAACGCTGGAAACACCGTGTGGTACGTCGGTGATTTTCAACTACAATCTCGTCCATCGCGGGGCTAATTCCAACCGAGCGAAGCATACGCGAGTGAGCATGGAGACTACGCTTCTGGTGCCGCGCAAACGCTTTGAAGAACGCTACGGCGATCTCAGCGCCTTCTACTGACGATCGACGCCAACGAATGCCAAAGATAGTTCGCTTCATGGATCTGAGTGTCGATTTGCCGACGCGACGCAGGTATCTGGATGCCATCGATGCAGTCTTAACGAGCGGCCTCATCGTCAACGGACCGGACGTCGAGCGCTGCGAGAAGCAGGTTGCGGCCTATTGCGGGACGCACGACGCGGTGGGGGTCGGCTCCGGTACGGCAGCGCTCTATTTGGCTCTCAAGTGTCTCGACATCGGACCGGGCGATGAGGTTATTCTTCCCACTCTGTCATTCGTCGGGACCGCCAATGCGGTTGCGGCGGTTGGCGCCCATCCCGTTTTCGTCGACATCCGCGGCGATCTTCTGATGGATCCCGATGCTGTCGAACCGGCTATTACCTCCAGGACGCGCGCAATCATGCCGGTTCATTTTACCGGCAATGTCTGCGATATGGATGCTCTGCTCGCGATTGGCGAGAAACGATCACTCCCCATAATTGAAGACGCTGCGCCAGCTTTCGGCGCGGTCTACCGCGAGAAAAAGGCTGGGACGTTTGGTCCGCTCGGCTGCTTTAGCGCAAATCCAATGAAGGTACTCGCCGGGATTGGGGAAGCCGGCTTTGTGGCTGTGCAATGGGCAGCGCATTCGCAGCGGCTGCGCGAATTGCGGTACCATGGAATGCGCAACAAAGAGCTTTGCATGGAAGTCAGCCTGAACGAGCGACTCGACACAATACAGGCGGCGATCTTATCCATCCGACTGCAGCAGATCGAAGAAAGCCTTAAGCGCCGCGAAGCCATCGCGGGACGCTACGCCATGCACCTGTCCAAGATCGTCGAGACTCCGAAATTGGCGCCGCATGTGCGTCACGCTTGGTACCACTATGCCATACTCTGCGACCGGCGCGATGCGCTCGGCGTTTCGCTCGCCGCGGAAGGGATCGAATCGCGCGTCTATCACGCAAAGCTCATGCCCGAGCATGCAGTCCATGCCCGCAAACTCGACCGCTTTCCGATCGGCCGCCGCGTTGTCGATCGGATACTGTGTCTCCCCATGCACGAAAAACTGCAGGATGAGGAAGTCGATCGCGTCAGCAAGGCGGTCGCACGGTTTTACGGAAAAGTATGATTTGACTATGCAGAATATTTTTCACAATCAGGACGATTATGCGATTGTCGATCCGGAGTGGATCGAGCGACTCAAGCGGGTCGCACTGCAGAGTCCGCTCCGCCGGTCCCGGCTATGCCTTCACCGCTCTGAAGACGACACGCTCCATGAGATGATCATCGCATTGGCGCGCGATTGCCTATTTCAACCGCACTGCCACCCGATCAAAAGCGAATCATTCCACATGATCGCCGGACGGCTCGTTATTGTGATCTTCAAGGAAGATGGCACACCTTCGCGATCGTTGTTGCTTTCGCCGCCGGGGCAAGGCGGCGTGATTTGCTATCGTCTATGCATTCCTGCTTTTCACGCAGTGCTCCCAATCGACGACGTTGTCGTATTTCATGAAACGACAAACGGCCCTTTCGTCAAAAACGAGGCCATTTTGGCGGAATGGTCACCTAAATCACCCGATGAGCTGCGATCGTTTTTGGTCAAATCCGCTCTCGCGGGAACATTGCCCGCCGAAATTCGGCAGCAAATTCTCAGCGGTGACAAAGCGTAACAAGGCAGAATAAATGAATATTTTCTTCATCGGCGGTGCGAGCCAAGCAAAGCTATGCCAACATATTTTGCAGGCTCAAGGTCACCATGTCACGCATGTCTATGATGCGAAGGGCGAAGTTCACCTCCCTGGCAAATGCTTCAAGTCGTCAAATGAAAGTGACGTTGCTGTGTTTGCGAAACAGTGCGATGCATTTCTCGTTTGCATTGGAGGCGATCGTGGTTTTCAACGAACTGGATGGTCGGAGAGACTTGCCAAGATCAAACCTGCGATCAACGCCATAAGTCCGGCCGCCTTTATCGGCGATACGGTCGTCTTTGGACGCGGACTACAGGCAATGCCGCATGCCGTCGTCAATCAGTTTGCGCATATCGGTGATTGGTGCATTCTCAACACAAATTGCACCGTCGATCACGAATGTATCGTCGGCAATGGAGTGCATATCATGGGAGGCGCGTCCCTTGCAGGAAAAGTGGTCGTAGGCGACTATTCGACCGTAGGGACAAACTCGACTATACTACCGAACATAACAGTCGGATCTAATGCGTGGATCGGCGCTGGCACAGTGGTGACAAAGGACGTGCCCGACAACGCCGTAATGGTTGGCGTGCCAGCACGAATACTGCGATTTCAGGAGCCGCGAGCGCGGCCAGAGAATTAGGGGTCTCTTCGACACATGTCCGAACGTCCATACCTCGATTACTACATATCGAACAAGATCATTCCCGTACGACAGGACATTTCGCAGCTTGAATCACATCTAAAGCGCAGATCTGTATTATATCATCATTTAAGTATTCCGCCTGCGGCAGTCCGGAGTCAGCGCGTTCTCGAAATCGGGCCGGGCACTGGAGACAATGCTATTCACACAGCGTCGCTCTCACCGAAGGCCTATGTCCTCGTTGACGGCAATCCTTATTCCATTGCGGCCACGAAAGAACGCCTTGCCGACTCACGGTTCTCATTTTCAGAAATTCCGGAGATCGAACTCGTTGAGTGCGATTTCTTTCATTATCATGACGAAAGGCGCTTCGACCTCGTGCTCTGCGAAGGCATCATACCGGGGCAAACCGAGGGAGCCCGCTTCCTCCAACACGCGGCCTCGTTCGTCGATATCGGCGGCCTCCTCGTTATTACGACAATGAGCGCCACATCCGTTTTAGCCGAAGTGTCTAGACGATTGCTCAAACCGGTGATCTCCATGCGGGCAATTGGCCAGGAAGACTTGTTCGGCCAGTTGCAGGCAATCTTCACGACTCATTTGGAAACCCTATCGGGACGTTCACGCGTGGCCGAGGATTGGATAAGGGACAACATTTTGCAACCTTGGCCGAAAAGCGTTGTGTTCACCATGAACGATGCGATCGGCGATCGATTTGATGTCTACGGAACATCGCCGCAACTCATCCAGGATTTTCGCTGGTACAAAACCGCCGCTGTCGACGGCGTGACCATGAACAACGTTGCCAGAAAGCAATGGGAAAAATGGTCGGCAATTTTCATTGATTACCGGGCTGATACAGACAAACCACCGGGAATTGACAGCAAAGAGCTAGAGATCGAATGTCTGGGTATTTTGATGGACGCGCATGAAGCTTGGCGGATTGAAGATCTTTCAAAGGTTGAAAGCTGCGTCGGCCGTATTGCTCGATTAGGGGAGTGGATTTGTCCATATCTGCCGACGACAGCAGCTTCCATACGGGATTTCGTGGCCGGCGCGGCGGCCTTGATTGACGGGGCCGCCTTTGAGTTTCCTGAATTTAAGTCCTGGTTTGGGCGCGGCCAACAATATGTAAGCTTTTTACGCATCCACTGAAATAGGATGAACGCATGATCGACAAGGCACGCAAGAAGCCGCGCGGCGAGGCTCAGTACAGGCGGGGAATAGACACCGTCCGTGACCGAGGTATCGAACGCCTGGGTATCGTCACGAGTTGGGCTTGGCACGACGATCCACGGCACCTCCTTTTCACGCTGTCCCGCTACAAATTCGTCGCCAAGATGCTCGCCGGTTGTCAGCGCGTTCTGGAGATAGGTTGCGCCGACGGGTTTCCTACACGGATAGTGGCTCAGGCGGTCCATTCATTGGTCGCCGTAGACTTCGATGAAGAGCTAATTACTGATGCACGGACGCAACTCCTTGATCGTTGGCCGATAGAATTTCGGGTTCACGACATTATGGAGACGCCGGTGCCGGGAGATTTCGAGGCCGGATTTGCATTGGATCTTCTCGAACATATAGCGCCGCAGAATGAGCACCGCTTTCTCGCCAACATCTGTCGTTCGCTGACCGATAGGGGAGTCTTGATAGTAGGAACCCCTTCACTCGAGTCTCAAGAGATCGCCTCCCGTCAAAGCCGAGAAGGCCACGTCAATTGCAAATCCGGGAGTGAGCTAAAAGCGACGCTCGAGGAGCATTTTTCCAACGTTTTTATCTTCAGTATGAACGATGAAGTAATTCATACCGGGCACGAAAAGATGGCGCACTACCTCATGGCGCTGTGTTGCGCTCCAAAGCCGCGCAGCTAGAGCGTTTCGTGGTTTGCGGGTTGCGGTTCCGCGGCCTTAATGCCAAGTAAGCCCGATAACGTTCCAAATGGTGGACTAAAATGGTTCTTAAAGAAGCAAAGGCTTCTCCTCGGCCATTTTATTTCGGGCTCGTCGTCTGGGGAGAACAGTATCGCAACTATTTTCTTGAGTACTGCCTGCCAAGCCTTCTTGCGCCCGGAAATATTCCAGCGATCACAGGACTCCGACCGGCCAAGTTCTTGATTGCGACTACGGCTGCGGATTGGGACGAAATACGGAAGACCGCGATCTTCCACACGCTCGAACGCTATGTTCCCACCGTATTTCTCGAGTTGCCACCACAGCCGCCGGATCGGCACTATTGGTACCAAGCCATCCTCGGTCACAACCTTTGCTGCGACCTGATCTCCCGCGACAAGGGGTATCGATTTTTTACCAGCCCCGATACGGTCGTTTCGGATGGTACAATTGCGCGAATGCACGAATTGGCGCTCGACGGCGCGGAAGCTGTATTGGCGCTCGTCACGCCTCTGATGAGAACCGATTTATTCGTCAAAGCACTCGCCGATATGAATTTGCTCCCCGACGAGAGCGCCCGCGACACCGGCATTGCTCTGAGCATCCCATCGCGCCAACTTGTAAAAATCGCTGAGGCCGCCGCTCACAGGCTATCCCGCATCAATGAGTGGGAGACGCCGACCTTCTGCGGTTATGCCTCCACACCGTCGTGGAGCGTTGCGAACGGCGGCGGAACCGTGGCGGCAGGTCTCCGCTGGGACCTATTGCTTTGCGACTATTCGACCGTTCAGCATGATGATTCGATTCTCGATAACCGCGGTTTTGACGGCGATTACATTATGCGGACCATTGGCGATCTCGAAACGACCTACCTGGTACGCGATTCCGACGAATTATATATCGTAGGCTGGGCAGCGCTGCCGGAGCCGCCGTTGCGCCAACATCCGTATGGTGAACTTGGCAAAGGTGCGGTTTTCCGCACTTCTGCCCACGGTCCAGAATTCAATGCGATGCAACGTGACTTGCTCCTGTTGCCCACATACATACACGGGGGCGAAGTAACCAAAGAGCGAGATGTCGTTGAAGCCAAGGCCTTGCGGACAATATTGACGTGGGTCGATCCACCTAACGATGTCGAACGGTACAGTCGAAAACTGCCGCCTCACAGAAGAAGATTTGCGGGCCAGCAGGCGCGCATCGATGCCTGTCAGTTGCCGTGGTGGCGTAGAAACAGGATCGTTTGGGCAGCCACTCGCCGCTTTCTGTTACCAATTATCGCGGGATGGGCTCAAGGATATCTCCTGCCGGCACCTACGAGCGCGCTTGTCGCGCGACTGAGGGCGGCTCTGTACCGCATTCGCCTTGTGCTGTGCGGCGACGCTGCCGCAATTCAATGGCTCCGGTGGCGGGGCCGAAAGGCCATCTCGCAAGCATTTCGTCGGCCGTTCAACGAGCCGCGGCCCGAGTGGCCGAAGGAGACCTTGGAGTAGTGCCAGCAACCTTGCAACACGGTGCTGGAATAACGGCTCGACAACAGCGGCAGCAGGTCAGGCCCCGGAGTTGATTGACGGTCGTTTGGCAAACGCGACTTCTCTCAAGGCACGGCCGATGCGGCGCCACGTTGCCGGATTGCCGCACGCAGCGGCGATCATAATGCGCAGATAATATCGCTCAACGTACAATTTATAGACAAGATCGCCGATCAATCGCCACGGGTTGAGACTGATCCAGGGTTTTACGCCGGGCCGTTCATTGGCGGGCGTGTAAAAATCCGCGGTGATCCGCTCAATGATATGTTCCAGTTCCGCCTGCTTCTCATTCCAGACCGTATCGATCTCGCCGGCGTGCCAAAGAATCGGCAAACGGAATATGTCGCGGCGGATCCGAAAGCGATTCTCTTGGGTATGATAGCGCAAGGCTGCTCGCAACCGCCATGACAGCGCGAAAACTTGCCTGTGTTTGGAACGGTCGGCGACCTGGCGACCGGAAAAGCTGCCGACCGCTGCTGGCGTCAGGCTTAGACCTCCAAACTCGTCGGAGTCGCGCACAATGTGGATTTTCCGGCAGCCGGCGAAATTCTCGTCGACATAAACGTCTTCGAAGAGAGCACCCGAAAGACAATCGGTGTTGTGGGCCTCGATCGTCGCAAAATCCATCATAATCTGCTGTCCGTGAAAGGTGTGCATAACGATCCCGGCGTCATTGGGGACCCGTGCATACACGTGGGCTGGTACGATTGGGATGCGCGAATCCTCGAACTCATAAACCAAGACCTCTGGATGCAGATGCCGCACGGAAATGTCGGCGAGGACGCGCGGCGGGATGACCAACGGCTTACAGGTCAACGATGGCCTCGCGTCGTGCGGCAGCAGGCCCCGCGCAGAAAGTTCATCAAGCACGCTCTCTTGGACATGACGCAATGAGGCGAACAGGACGAGCTCTTGGCCTTCGGCCGCCCATCGCTGCAGGGCGACACACAACCCGTCGGAGAAGATGAGATCCGGCCACAGCATACAGCCGTAAGAGCGATAGGAATACGCGGCTTCGAGCAGAAGCTTCTGACCACGATTCTGCTGGAGGATCGCCGCCTTACTTCCAGCCGGCGTGACACCGGGTGATTCTATTTCCAGATGGATCGGCGTCACATATTGACGGATGGCCTGCATGATCGGCAATTGCGCGATGGCCCGCCAGTCGTCCGCCGTCGTGGCAATCAAAAGCCGGTGGCCGTCCTGCGCGTGAAGCTGCGGGAAATTCCCGGGAGCAAGCAGCGAAGCGAGACAGCGGTCGACAAAGTATTGGCGATACGAAGGTCCCCAGAACGTAATCATGAAGATAAACGGTCGCACAGCTGCTACTACCCTTTCCCGACTTGCGTCAACATCGTGCATCCACGTCGCGGTTCAAAGACGCAAAGCGCTTTCCAATTAGATCGTTGCGAATTTTTCCGCAAATACCGGCGGATCGAAGAAGGTCGCGGCGCCGCGACCTTGCCTAGGTCGAAATCATCAATTAGAAATGCCCGATCTAAATGACTTTGACACACTCCATCGGACCTCGGATCGCAGAATTGAACAACTTCGCTTCCCTAGAGCCTGACGTTACCCCTTCGCGCCAGGCGGCGCGCGCTCCCGGTGCGCCGGACTATTTTCGATTTCTCCCCAGCCATCCCGGCCGATGACGACGAAGCAGCTTACTCGCGCACTGATCATCGGGGCTGATGGAGTCATTGGCTCCGCGCTTTACGAGCACCTGACCCGCCGCGGGATGACCGTGTTCGGAACGACGCGCCGCAAAGCGAAGGTCGATATGGGCCGCTCGCTTTATCTCGATCTGAACCAGCCGCAGACCCTCTTCGACAAATTGCCTGACGTCGACGTGGCCATCATTTGCGCCGCCATGGCACGCTTTGCCGACTGTCGGGCACAGCCGGACCTGGCGCATCGCGTTAACGTAATTGCGCCGGCGGAACTAGCGCAAAGATTGGTCGAGCGCGGCACATTCGTCGTCCGACTATCGAGCAGCGCCGTGTTTGACTGCCGCACACCGCGCGTTCACGCGGACCAGCCGACTGCCCCCCGCAGCGTGTACGGTCGACTCCAGGCCGAAGCCGAGAAGGCCCTTTTGGCGATTGGCTACAGGACATCGGTCCTGCGACTAACGAAGATCATAACCAGCGATTTTCCGCTCATCCGGAACTGGATCGCGATTCTGGCGGCAGGCGGCAGCATCGAAGCATTCGAGGACCATACGCTCTGCCCGCTACCGCTCGCCGCGGCCGTTGACGCGGCCACGACCGTGCTTGAACATAGAGAAGGTGGAATTTTTCAAGTTTCCGGCGCATCCGACATCAGCTACGCTGACCTGGCGCGTTATCTGGTGCGCCGCCTCGGACTATCTTCCGACAGGGTCATACCCGTGCGGGCCGTCGATCGGGGCGTGCTCGCCGATGACGTTACCGCCTACACTTCCATGGATACGACCCGGCTCACAGCCATCAACGGCTTTATCCCGCCCGATCCGCTTGCCATCTTTGCTGATGTGTTCGGCCAATTGTTCGCGAAACCATATGAAACCCTGGAAGGTCGCACCTGAATTACGGTCCCCACACGGTGCGGCCGGACATGGAGCCAATATTGAAGGTCGCCAGGCCGTCGCCCAGGTTTCCGCTCAATTACGGGACCGCGCCGCAGAACCTTACAACTCTAGCCTTTAACGCGTCTTACGATTTCGCCCCAGATCAACAATCGAGCCTCTCTCCGGCCTCGCAGTGCGTCACCTAAAATGCAAAGACGGTTTAATAGGTTTGGCTGGATGTCAGCGAGCAACCGATGCGGAGTCATACCCCAGAAGCGCGGGAACTTTATCATATTAGCTTGGCGTCCCGGTCCATAATCTCCGGTCAAGCGATCCATCAAGTCTGATATTTCCTGATTCTTTTTTTCCCAGGCCGCATCGAGATCATCCGCATGCCAATACATCGGACTGTTAAACAGCGCGCCCTTTAGTCCGTCTTGCGTTCGCCCCACAAAATAATTCATGGAGGCGCGCAGACCGCACTCGCGATCCAAATTCTGCAGCCAAGGTAAAGAAGGCAGCCGGCGCCGGACGTAAGGTTGACTGATCGCTTCCGGCGTAAGGCTCAACATCATAAAGTCGTCGGAACCACCAACGACGTGCAAGCCGCCGCACTCCGCGAAGTTGCTCCTGACATAGACATTCTCAAAAATATCGCGATCGAGACACGCGGTATCATGGGTCTCGATCGCGCGATAATCCATGAGCACGGGAAGCCCGTAGAAGGTGCGCAGGATCAGGCCGCGCCGCCCTGGGACGCGCCAAAAGCGGTGCGCCGAAAGCGACGGCGAACCGATATAGTCCCAGTCGTAAATGGCGACCTCTGGATGAAGATGGCGCACGGCAAGGTCGGCCATCTGCCGGGGCGGGATCGATAACGCCTGGCCGGTCAGCGAGGGTTTCGAGCCGAGCGGCAATATGCCGGTTGAATCGAGCTCCGCCAGCACG
>Ga0182013_10002542_pt1 | contig 23771 bp, 19 predicted proteins | sample 612S2MmetaG_FD_120487 | JGI IMG/M metagenome (GOLD analysis project Ga0182013, IMG submission 120487) | Permafrost microbial communities from Stordalen Mire, Sweden - 612S2M metaG | ecosystem: Environmental > Terrestrial > Soil > Wetlands > Permafrost | place: Sweden: Stordalen | collected...
ACGAAAGAGATCCCGCTGTAACCGAGGGTTTCATATGGGCTGCGCATTCGCGGCTGCTGCTCCGACGTCTCACGCAACCCATTACCGCATAAACGCGCTGGTGAAACATTCGCGACAGCCTCTCATACCTTCTCCCCTTTCTTATAGAACAAGTTGCGTCCGGACATCTCCTAAAAGGTCAGGCCTGGAACTAGGCCTTCCTGTTGGTCTATGGCATGCCATACGCTAGCACTTCAGTATAGGATCCTATTGTCAACCGAGGTCGTCGTCTCAACACACGTGCTAGGGAGGCGCACTTTGCCTGTCCGGGCCTTCCAGTACCCCTTGGTCCCGTCCGCGCCGACCCGGCCAAAGGTGGGCCTCTTCTGTTTGGCAATGAGCCGGAGCCGGTCTGGCGGCCTGACGAGGGGTACCCGGCTTTTTGGGAAGCCGGAGGGCTCGGCCACCGGCCCTGTCGCCGGTAGCCACGGGCGGGCCCGGTCGAACGCCGCGGCCCCTGTCGACCCCACCGCCGGCGCCGGGCGCGCCCAAACCAAGCGACGAGCTGCCCGTCACTTGGCGCCGGGTGCCCGGCCAGCGGCGCTCCCCTCCCCCACCCCAGCTTTGAGCGTCCCGCCGGCAAACGCGCCTCAGCCATGTCGTGGGTGAGCAGGCCCTACCGGTTAACCTTCTGACAACCTGATAGAAGGAGGTAGCCGACGTGAAGCGACCGCTTAGCCTGGCCGTTTTTGCGGGGATCTTGACCAGCACCCTCTCCGGCACGGCGGGGCTGGTGGTGGCTGCCCCCGCGCCGGCCATGGCCGCCCCGAGCATTACCGGGGGTTTCACGTCGCCAGAGCAACTGACCTACTCGCTCGTCAGCGACTCGAGCCATAAGGGGCCGGCCACCGCAAGTTCGATCAACCTGCTGTTCGCGCCGGACAGCGTCCTGTGGCTGTTGGCGACCAGCAGCGGGGGCGACCTGAGCTACCAGGGCACGTGGTCCTATGCCGGAGGCAAGCTCACGGTCAGAATCGACAGTGGCGGCTTTGACCGACGCGGCACCTTCGACCCGGACTTCGGTCTGGCCGAGGTGGTCATTCCCTTTCAAGTGTTCAGCGGGCCCCCAGGGACGTCGACGTGGGACCAGCACGCGGCCGACCCGGTGATCGGCTCGTACATGGTGGCCGAGGCAGACGCCGCCGCGACCGCCAACGGGCTGTCCATCACATCGATTATTGACGACGCCGCCAGCTACGTGGCAGGCGTCAGCGGGGCAACGCTCGGGAGCGGCGAAAGTACCGGCGTTACCCCCGCCGCCAAGGCGGCGACCAGCGCGATAACGTCTCGGCCCGTCGACCGGCCAAGGCTCCAATTGGGCCACTTCGCCGGCGCCGCGGCGGCGCCCGGCCGCTCTCTTGGCGCCGCCCTGGCGAGGACCGGGCGGCTCGCCCCGCAGCGGAATTTCGACACGGGGATAACGAAAGTGGACCTAGAGCCCGACGGCTACGAGATCGTCTACCGCGGGACTACCGTCAGAGTGCTGTTGGCGACCGAGCTCTCCGGCGCCGGCCCGGCTGAGAACCTTACCCTCGGGCCGTTTGCTTCGGACCCGCGCACTGACTTTGTGCCTGACTCGCCGCACAACAGCTTGGACGACCCACCAAACAAAAAGGCAGTGTTCTGGGAGCCGTTCGCCTTGGGGGCGCAGAACACGTGGACCTGGCACGGGAGCACGGTGACGGCCACGGTAACCCCCTTCCCCGACGAACCGTACCGCAAGACCGAGATCTCGACCCTGGAAAGCGCCGGGTACGAGGTGCAATGGTTGGACGGCGGCGACGCCGGCATCTCGGGGTTGATCACGGCCTTGAGCGGCCCGACCCCTGGCGTACTGATCATCCGGACCCACGGCGACACCGGCGGCGACCTCTTCACCGATGACAGCCTCGGTTCCAACCTGGGAGAAGCCGTCGCCGCGCAGAACAAGCTGAACGCCGAGCTGGCGACCGAATACGGGATGCCGGCTGCCGCTACCGACGTCGGCGCATTGGACACAGAGGAAAATGACCTCCCCGGGAACGGCGGTGCCTACTACCTGGAGCTGACGCCGACCTTTTGGATGTGGCTACACGACAAGCGGGGCGCCAGTTTTTCTCACAGCCTGGTCTTCGTCGGGGCCTGCAACACCGACTACACGCCTTATTTGCGTGAAGCTATCGACGCGCGCGCCTATTTCGCCTGGCGAGTACCTGCGGTCAGCGAGACCGACGCCAAAATGGTCGATTACACCATAGCCATGCTGGCCAAGCCCACCGTCACTGCAGAAGAGGTTTACTACAACCTGCTCCGGGTCGACGCCACGAGCGCGGTCGCCTTCAAGCAGGACAACATCTTGGCTGGCGCCTTCTCCGACCAAATGTTGGCAAACCGCACGAGCACTGCCAAGAACGCCGCCATATACGCCCCCACGGCGTTACAGTACGTCTTCGACGGGTGGGGCGACAATGGCGGGACGGTTGTCCCTTACATAGGGAACGGTTGGCTGGCCAATGGGACCGACGAGGGCCAGATATGGACCATGCTGTGGGCGGCCCGTTGGGGCCGGGACACCAAGCAAGGTATAAAGAACCTCCAGGGCTGTTGGGACGGGGTGTGGGTGCATAATGAGGTAGGCGCGATCAACTCGACGTGCCAACAGTGGACCGACGGCAACGTCCCCACGAAGCAGGAACTTGACTACACGATCTACTTGCTGACAGGGCAGACGTCCAGCCTCACCGGGACACCGGTGCCGCGCTTCACCCTGGACGACGGCGGCAACTGACCCACCGGCCAGCAATTCATGAGCGAGCGCCACGGCCGCCAAGGCACGGCCACGCCGGAGAGCGGCACGAGTTAGAGTCAGAGAGGTTTTCCTGTCACCGCAGGCACCTCAGCCTGCGTCAGCGAACCTGGAGGTGTCAGCGGCATGGGCCTTTTTGACAAGCTCAAGCACGGTTTACAGGGGAGCGGTGTACACACCGAAATCGATGGACCGGGCTGGGTATCGAGCGATCAACCGGGGATAGACCTGGCCATCTCCTTCACGGCTAAGGAAGAACCGGCTGTTCTCGAAGGGTACGTCGTCACGCTGGCCCGCGAGGTCGAAGAACAGCAGATGGGCGGGCCCGACAACATGAACGGCATGAACGGCATGAACGGCATGGGCAACACGGAAACGCGCCAAGAGGGGCCGACGCAGGTTGTGGCCCAAGATCCAGCTCCCATCGAACTGCAGCCGAAGGTCCCGGTCGCGATTAACGTGCAGGTACCATTGGACATTTTCGCCGCCGCCATGCGAGCGCACGCCGGTCTGCTCGGAATGGCGTTCGGCGATTTTGCTCAGGCCAACCAAGAGGTGGAGTACGTTGTCCACGTGCGGGCGCAGGTGCGAGGCTCATCGCACCACGCCCACGCTTCACATACCGTGCGGGTGCGCTCCTTCGGTTTTCGGCTCTGAGCCTGCCCCTACCGCGCCACCCCACCCGTCCTGGCTCAGGCGACCGCCTCGAGTTCCTTGCGCAACTCCTTGGGAGCCCGTAGGTCGACTTCGGCCCGTGCCGGCGTGCGGACGAAGAGGACCACGATGGCTAGGGCCGCCAAGGCGAAACCGGCACCGGCGGCGAAGGTCTCGTCCATCCCGTGCACCAGCGCAGCCCGGGCTACCGCGCCGGCCGCTCCACCGAGACCGGCCACCTGGCTGAGGCCGACGGTATGCGCCCCTGAGGTGATGCTGTCGAAGACGGTGACCAGGACGGCCAGGCCCAGTGCGGCGCCGAGCTGTTGCATCACGTTGATGAGACCGGAGGCGGCACCGGCGTCGGAGCGCTCCACGCCGGCCAGGCCGGCGGTCGTGAGGCTGACGAACGACACGCCCATGCCCGTCCCGATCAGGACGAGGCTGACCAGGACCTGGGGGTAGGAGGCGCCGGCGTGCAGCTGGGTGGCCAACCCCAGCCCGAGGGCAGAGAACGTGGTCCCGATGACCATCAGCGCTTTGGCCGGCAGCCGGTTCACCAGCACCCTGCTCGTGAGCTGGGACGAGAGGAAGACGAACGTCGGTGTGGGCAGGAAGCCGACACCGGTGACCAGGGCGGAGTGCCCCTGGATGTCCTGGAGGAACTGGGTGAGGAAGAAGATGATCCCGTACATCCCGGCGTAGCCCAAGCCACGGGCCACATTGGCCGAGGCCCGGGTCCTGTCGGCCAGGACGCGGAGCGGGAGGATGGGCTCGGTGGCGCTGGCCTCGATGCGGACGAACAGGCCGAGCAACACCAGGCCGCCGACGAGCGGTCCGACGGTGACGGGAGCGGTCCACCCGGCCGTGCCGGCCTCGACAAGGCCTAGCACCACGCCGGTCATCCCGCCTGTGGACGCCAGCGCCCCGGCCAGGTCGAAGTGGCCCCGCCGGCGCTCGGTCTCAACCAGCACCGCCCCACCCAGGACGAGCACGGCCAGTCCGATGGGGACGTTGACGAACATCACCCAGCGCCACGAAGCCCATTGAGTGAGCAGGCCGCCGGCAACCAGGCCGAGGGCTCCTCCGGCGGCGGAGACAGTGGTGAACAGCCCTATAGCCCTCACCCGGGCCGCTCCGTCGGGGAAGATGGTTGTCAGCAGGGCCAATGCGGCTGGCGCGGCCAGGGCGCCGCCCACGCCCTGGAGAGCCCGGGCAGCCAAGAGCATCCAGCTCGCGGTGGCGAACCCGCCGGCGAGCGAGCTCACCGAGAACAGAGCAATGCCGGCCAGGAACGTCCGGCGCCGGCCGAGCAGGTCGCCCGAGCGGGCACCGAGCAACAGAAAGCCGCCAAAGGTGAGCACATAGGCGTTCAACACCCACGACAGCGACGAGTTCGAAAAACCTAGGCTGCGTTGGATATGGGGTAGGGCCACGTTCACGATGGTGGCGTCGAGGACCACCATGAGCTGGGCCGTGAGGATCACACCGAGGACTATGGAGGGATGGCGGCGCCACCCGCTGGGCACACGCCGGACATTTGAGACTTCGACCATTGACTACGGCCTTTCCACTGGTATTCTGAGAAGGGAACCGGAAGCTTCCTCCACTTAGTATACGGAGGGTGCCTCCGTTTGGCAAGAATTTTTCGGGAAAGGTCTGCACGCAGCTGGGGAGGTGCGAGGGCCATGAGCGCCCAGCAGGGGTACAACATGGACGAGGAGACGGCCGGTCGGCCTATGCGGGCCGACGCCCGGCGTAACTACGAGCGCCTGGTCGAAGCCGCCCGCAAGGTCTTCGCCGACCAGGGCGGGGGGGCGTCCATGGAGGCCATTGCGAAACAGGCCGGCGTCGGTGCCGGCACCCTGTACCGGCACTTCCCCAAGCGGATCGACGTCGTTGAAGCCGTCTACCGCCAGGATGTGGACCTGCTGGTCGGTTCGGTCGAGCGGGGGTTGACCGAGCTGGGCCCGTGGGCTGGTCTCGAGGCGTGGTTGCGGGCCTATGTCGACTACGGCCGGTCCAAGCGCACGTTCCTCAACGAGTTGCATGAGGCGTTCGAGAAGAACCCCGACCTTAAGCCGGCCTCGCGCGACCGCATCTGGGCCGCCTGCAGCCGCGTGCTCACTCGGGCCCAGGAAGCAGGCGAAGCCCGCTCCGATATCGACGGCCAGGACCTCATGCAGCTGGTGTCGCCCATGTGCATGAACAGCACGCTCAGCTTCGAGCAGGGCGAGCGGCTGCTGACGATGGTGCTCGACGGGCTCCGGCCCCCGAGCACGGGAGCGGCCCAGTCGTAGCAAGTCGGGGCACGCCAGCCTGGCCGGGGGCCCGGGCTACGCGGCCCCCGGGGCCAGCGGCATTGCGACGGGCCTACTGGGGCGGGTCGACGACCTGGAGGTCGTTCCAGGGAAGACTGGCGACCACCTGGTACTCCTGCTGGCCGTCCCAGCTGGCCGTGATGGGGTCGGTCCCGGAGTGGCCTTCGGCCGCCCAGTCGCTGGTCTGCTCGCTCTCGAGCGACACCGAGCCTCCGCGGTCCGTGACGACGGCTCCATAGTTTTGAAGAGCTCGGAACACCATCTGCGCGAACGGGCTGAGGCCCGACGGCATGGCCACGTCGGCCGGGAGGCGGAACCATTGGCCCTCGGCGGGCTGGCCGGAGGCGCCTGTGCAGTCGCCACGATCTGCCGGGTAAACGTAACCGCTGCACGTCGGCAGGGTGACGGCGATGGCATGGTTGATAGAGCCGGACGCCACGTCCGCCTCAGTGACCGTGGTGGCCAGATAGGAGATGCCCGTCGCCGACAAGCCGAGGGTGGGCGGGAAGACCCCGTCAGACGTAGCCATGTCCAACTTGCCGCCCCAGCATGCCGAAAAGCTGCCGCCGGACCGTTGGGACGCCTGCCATAGTTCCCAGTCGGTCTGGGTCGAAGGCTGCCATACGATAAGAGGGCTGTCCGAGGACCCATTTAGGCTGGTGTACGACGGTATCGGGATCTCGCTGCCCGTGCTCGACAGGAAGCTGTTGCACCCCGAGGAGACCGAGATGCTGGCTTCGGCCTGGTTGGAGGGGACGCTGTAGATAGGCATCGAGTTGACACCGACGGTCCCATAGTTGTCCTTGTAGTCGGTGACGAAGTCGTTGACAAACCCGGCCGAATTGGGGTCGACAGGCCAGCCCTGCACATTCCTGTCGAAGACGCTGGAGGGGAAGTCCGACGACGGCGTGGGGCCCGCCGACGACGGGGCGGCGACCGGCGTGGACGCGGTTGCAGGTGTAGTGACCGGCGCCGTAGTTGCCGGTGGAGCCGCGGCGGGCGTAGCCGTGGAGGGCGTAGCCGTGGAGGGCGTAGCCGTGGAGGGCGTAGCCGTGGTGGGCGCGGGCGGCGCGGGCGCAGGTGGCGGAGGGGTGGGTGCCGCCCTGGTCGTCGTGGTGGGAGCCGTGGTCGTTGTCGTCGGCGCCGTTGTGGTTGGCGTTGTCGTGGTCGGCGGCGGGGGCTGGGTGGTGGTCGTCGTGGCCACGGTCGTTGGCGGCGGCGGCTGGGTGGTCGTCGTCGTGCGCGCCACCGTTGTCGTGGTCGTGGGTGCCGTCGTCGTTGTCGTGACTGCCCGGACCACCGGAACCGCCGTAGTTGTGGTGGCCGGTGCCGCCGGCGTGGTGGTGGAGGGCGCCGCTGTTGTGGGCGGGGGTGGCTGGACCGTCGTGCTGGTCGACGTCACGGCCCCGGCGGCCGCCGCCGTGCCCACGGTCGTAGGCGACACAGAGGTTGTGGCGGTGGTAGCCGTTGTTGCGTCGCTCGGGCCTGCCGTGCCCTCCGTGGCTCCGAACAAGGCGGCCACCGAGCCTGCCCCCGTCGCCGTCGCCTCCCCAATGGGGCCCGTGGCCACGGCAAAGACGAAGTCGTCGTTGGGGACCGTGTAAACCACTCCCGAGTCGGGGCCGGCGGCGGCGTCACCGTCGGCCGTCGCCGCGCCCACATAGGCTTCGTCGGTCGCCGGACCGCTCAACGAGGGGAACGGCTCGCTCGAGGAGCCCGCGTCGTACAGGGACCACGTGGGGTCAGTCCCGGCGCTGAACTCCTGGATAGCAAGGTCCGCGTTTTGGGCAGCGCCGCTCCAGGTCACGTCCACCTGAGCCGGGCCGGCATCGGTGACGACCCCGAACCAAACTTGTAGCGCCTTGCCGTCGGCGGCGTCCATGTACGGCGCCGAGGCCTCGGTCCACTGGCTGACCCCGCCCCCCGAAACGTCGGTCACGGAGCTGGACCAGTCGTTGATGACGGTCAGGACCAGGAGGTCGCGGGCATTCTGCGGAGAGACAGCCAGCTGGTACGCCGACGCACCACCGAGGTCACCGGAGAAGACGACAGGCGCACCAACGGGCGCTATCGGGGGGTTGGTGGAGGTGCCGGGCGCCTCTTCGATCGGAGGACCGAACGGCACTGTGGTCGCTACCGTCGGGCCCAGCGTCGTAACCAGCGCCGTTGCGGCCGCCGTCTTCGCCGAGCTGACGCTGCTGGTGGTGCTGGTGGTCGTCGTAGCACCGACATGGCGGCGGTGGTGCTTGTGCCCTGCACCTTCGTCAGAGTTGTAACTGGACGAGCTGTAAGTCACCTCGTCGACCATCATCAAGTGCCCGGCATCCAGGGCAGAAGGCTGTGCCACGGTGTTTGGCACCGTCTGGGTCGGCGATGAGATGGTCGTCGTCGCCACCGTACTGGCGCTGGGTGACGGGCTGCTCACTACGGCCGGGGCGGCCTGAGCCGATGTGGTCGTCGGCTGCGCCGCCGAGGTGGGGACGGGGGTGGCCACGCTGGGCGCGGTCGTCGTCCCGGCCGCGAGCAACGTTGTACCCCCCGCCACCAGGTGCTCGTCCTGCAGATGAGCTGGCGAACCCACGGTCGAACCAACACGCAAAGTGGTAGTGGACTTCGATGTCAGGGCCCGGCTAACGTTTCCTGTGGCATTCGGGGTAGCACTTCGTGCCTGGTGGACCGCATGGCTGAGGCCGTGCTTGGCCACAGCAGAAGATGCATTTGCAGTATTCGTAGCATTGAGAAGTTGCCGCACTGCACTATTTGTAGCTGGCTTCTGGCCCACCGCGCTTTGATTAGGGCTAATTATCCCATGAAACTGCCCCGTGGTCGCTCCCACCAGGGTCACAGCGACGCCGGTACCCGCAATAACTGTGGCCCAAGCTGGGGTTTTCGATATATCTGGGGCCTTGAGGTGCTTCGCTGGCTCATGTGCCTTTAGGTGCTTAGCAGGTTCGTGCGCTTTTAGGTGCTTGGCCTCGTACGCGTTGGCGAACTTCATTCCCACAAACTTAGCTTGCATTGCGCTAACGGTAAAGGCTTTCTTTTTGTGGCAGTTTGGCCGCGATCTGCGCGTGAAGTCATGAGCGTTTAGTGGTGCTGTTGTTGGCGGGCCGCCTTCGCATCGACCTGGCGTCGGCGGTGGCTCGGGCCACGGCGAGTGGAGCCGTCTTTCAAGCCTCTGACCTCAAGCCTTGCGTAATCGAACATATGTTCCTACACTGACAGAGTGGGTGAAGGGGCCCCGTACGCCGAGCTGCACTGCCACTCCAATTTCAGTTTCCTCGACGGTGCTTCGCACCCCGACGAGCTTGTGGAAGAAGCAGTACGCCTCGGGCTCGAGGCGCTGGCCATCACCGACCACGACGGCATGTACGGGGCGGTCCGCTTCGCCGAAGCCGCCGGCGCGGCGGGCCTGCCCACCGTCTTCGGGGCCGAGATCACCCTGGGCCTCACGCGGGCACAGACGGGGATGGCCGACCCTGAGGGCACCCATCTGGTGGTGCTGGCCCGGGGCCCGACCGGCTACGCCCGCCTGTGCCAGGCTCTTTCGGCCGCCCACCTACTAGGCCGGGAGAAGGGCCGTCCTGTCCTGGACCTTGCCCTCCTGGCCGCTATCGGGGCCGGCGCCGACCTCGATCTCTCCACCGTCTCCATGTCGGACGAGCCTTCTCTGCCCCCGTCGCTGCCGTCGCCGGCCCGGACCGGTCACGGTGGCGCGGATCATTGGACGGTACTGACGGGATGCCGAAAAGGTGCGGTGACCAGGGCATTGATCAATTCCGGCCCGGCCGCGGCCCGGGACCAACTGGCCCGCCTGCAACGCCATTTCGGCCGGGCCAATGTGGCCGTCGAGATCTGGGACCATGGCGAGCCTCTGGCCGGTGCCCGCAACGACGCCCTGGCCGAGCTCGCTTGTCAATTGGGCGCCGATGTTGTCGCGACCAATAACGTCCACTATCACCATCCCGGTCGGAGCCATTTGGCCACCGCCATGGCGGCCGTGCGAGGGCGACGCAGCTTGGACGACATGGACGGTTGGCTGCCGGCCGCGGCCAGCGCTCACCTGCGCAGCGGTGCCGAGCAGGCCCGTCGGTTCGCCCGCTACCCCGGTGCCGTGCCCGCCGCTGCCCGGCTCGCCCGGGATTGTGCGTTCGACTTGAAGCTGGTGGCGCCCAATCTGCCCCCCTTCCCCACCCCGGCCGGTCACACCGAAATGACATGGTTGGCACACCTGGCCCATCAAGGTGCCCGGCACCGCTACGGGCCCCGGCACTCGCCCAGTCATCCCCGCGCTTACGCCCAGATCGATTACGAGCTCGACATGATCAACCAACTCGGCTTTCCCGGTTATTTCCTCGTCGTCTGGGACATCGTCCGCTTTTGCAACGAAGCCGGCATTTATTGCCAGGGCCGGGGTTCGGCCGCTAATTCTGCCGTTTGCTATGCGCTCGGGATCACCAAGGCGGACGCGGTCGGGCTCGGCCTTTTGTTCGAGCGGTTCCTGTCACCAGAGCGCGATGGGCCGCCGGACATCGACGTCGATATCGAAAGCGGGAGGCGGGAGGAGGTCATCCAGTACGTCTACCACCGCTACGGCCGCTCCCAGGCGGCCCAAGTGGCGAACGTCATCACCTACCGGCCCCGCTCGGCTGTGCGCGACATGGGCAAGGCACTAGGGGCGTCGCAGGGCCAAGTGGACGCCTGGTCCAAATGCATAGACGCCTGGGCCCCCCTGCCTGCCTCAAACAGTGGGGACGGCGACAGGGCGGGCGGCGGCGGGACGGGCGGAGGTATACCCGGGCCGGTACTGGCACTAGCCCGAGAAACCCAGGACTTCCCTCGCCACCTTGGCATCCATTCCGGAGGCATGGTCATATGCGACCGCCCCGTGGCCGAGGTGTGCCCTGTCGAGTGGGCGCGCATGGCTGATCGCAGCGTCTTGCAGTGGGACAAAGACGACTGTGCCCGGGCGGGCCTGGTCAAGTTCGACTTGTTGGGCCTCGGCATGCTTTCCGCCCTGCACTCCACCGTCGATCATGTGAAGACCTTTTATGGGACCGAAATCGACCTGGCTGCTCTGCCCCAGGACCCGTCGGTGTACGAGATGCTGTGCAGAGCCGATTCAGTCGGGGTTTTCCAGGTCGAGAGCCGGGCCCAGATGGCAACGCTCCCCCGCCTGCGCCCACGCACATTTTATGACCTCGTGATCGAAGTGGCCCTTATCCGCCCGGGCCCGATCCAGGGCCGCTCCGTGCACCCCTACCTTCGGCGACGCAAGGGCACCGAGGCCGTGACCTATCTGCACCCCTTGCTCGAACATAGCCTCAAGAAGACCTTGGGCGTCCCTCTGTTCCAGGAACAGCTCATGCAGATGGCCATCGACGTCGCCGGTTTCAGCGCCGCCGAAGCCGACCAGTTGCGCCAGGCCATGGGCTCCAAACGCAGCGCTCAACGCATGGAACGCCTACGGGCCCGCTTTTACGCCGGCATGTCCGAGCGGGGCGCCCTCGGCGAAGTGGCCGACCGGATCTGGGCACAAATGGCTGCCTTTGCCAATTTCGGCTTCCCGGAGAGCCATTCGGTAAGTTTCGCTTACCTGGTTTACTCTTCGGCATGGCTAAAACTGCATTACCCGGCGGCCTTCCTGGCCGGGCTGCTCGATAACCAGCCCATGGGTTTTTGGTCTCCCCAGACTCTCGTCCTGGACGCTCGTCGCCACGGCGTGGAGGTGCGCCGGCCGGACATCAACGCCAGCGGGGCCACATCCGTACTGGAAAAAGCCGGCGACGTGACTGAGAACGGCGACGTGACTGAGAACGGCGACGTGACCGGGAACATCCGGGGCGGCCACAGGCCGACGGGCCCGGCGGTCCGCCTGGGGATCTCCTATGTGCGGACGATCGGTCCCGAACTGGCCGAACGCATCGCCGCCGGGCGTCCTTACGACGGGATGGAAGACGTCGTCCGCCGGGGCGGCTTGAGCGCCGCGCAGGCCGAGGCGCTGGCTACGGCAGGGGCTTTCGAGTGTTTCGGGCTCGCCAGACGTGAGGCCTTGTGGGCAGCGGGCGCCATTGCTCAAGCGGGACCGGGCCACGCCGGTGCCGACAAGCCTGTTCGGCCGGCACGCGGCCGGGCCGGCAGCAATCGGGCCGGCAGCAATCGGACCGGCGGTGGTCGGGCCGGCGGTGGTCAGGCCGGCGGTGGTCGGGCCGGCGGTGGTCAGGCCGGCGGGCGTTATCAGGCCGTCCGTTTGGCCGGGCTCGTAACCGGTACGCAAGCGCCCCCTCTCCCGGGCATGAGCCCCACCGAGCTCAATAGGGCCGACTTGTGGGCCACCGGGCTGTCCCCGGACAGCTACCCGACCCAACTTCTGCGCCCCCAACTGGAAGCCCTCGGCGTGGTCCTTGCCGCCGACTTGGACCGCCTGGCGGACGGGTCGGCCGTGACCGTCGGCGGGCTGGTGACCCACCGCCAACGGCCGATGACGGCCAAGGGAGTGGTTTTTGTCAACCTGGAGGACGAGACCGGCCTTGTCAACGTCATCTGCCCGTTACCGGTGTGGGAGCGTTTCGGCCAGGTGGCGAGATCGGTACCCGGCCTTTTGGTGCGGGGAAAGCTGGAAAAAGCCGACGGGGCCATCAATGTCCTGGCCTCGAGGATCGAACCTCTCCCGATGCTGTCCGGGGCCAAGAACCTGCGCTCCCGGGACTTCCGTTGACAGTGGGAGATCCGCCACGGCTCTCGCTGCGCCGTTTAGCGGGGGCAGCGGCGGCACAGTACGGTCTGACCGTGGAAGAGCTGCCCGTGGAAGGGATCCCGCAGACCCGCCAGGAAGCCCTGGAGGCTGATCGTCTCGACCCTCTCGCCTCCTACCGCGACGAGTTTGTCGTCAGCCCCGCTGGGCCAATTTACCTCGATGGCAACTCCCTCGGCCGCCGGCCCCGGGCGACCGCGGCCGCCGTCGCTCGCCTGCTCGACGAGTGGGGCCGCGACCTCGTCGGTGGCTGGGACCGGTGGGCCGACCTGCCGCTGACGGTGGGCGACCGCATCGGGCAGTTGATCGGGGCGGCACCGGGCCAGGTCGTGGTGAGCGACTCGACGACCGTCAACCTCTACAAATTGGCCATGGCGGCCGTTGACGCCAAAGCCGACCGGACCGTGATCGTGGGCGACGCCGAGGATTTTCCCACCGTGCGCTACGTCCTCGAGGGGATCGCAGCCGAGAGGGGCCGGCGCCTGCGGCTCGTGGCCACCGACCCGGTCGAAGGCATAGCCGCCTCCCCATCCCCCGCCAATGCCACCGAAGACTTCTTCGAGGCCATCGCCGGCCGGTCCGACCACGCCGACGGGGACATCGCCCTGGTGTGCCTGTCCGCCGTCAACTACCGCTCCGGGGCTGTGGTGGACCTGGCCTCGGTGACCGACGCCGCGCACCGAGCCGGTGCCCTGGTGCTCTGCGACCTGAGCCACGCCGCCGGCGCCATACCGGTCGACCTCGACGGGTCAGGCGTCGACCTGGCTGTCGGCTGCAGCTACAAGTACCTCAATGGGGGGCCTGGCGCGCCGGCCTGGGCCTACGTGCGGGCCGGGCTGCAGGCGTCCCTGCGCCAACCGGTCTGGGGCTGGTGGGGCCAACGTGACCAGTTCGCCATGGGCGCCGGCTATGACCCTGTCCCCAACATCGCCCGCTTCCTGGCCGGCACCCCCGACGTGCTCGGCACCGTCGCCGTCGACTGCGGGACCGCGCCGCTGCTGGCGGCGGGAATGCCCGCTCTGTGGGCCAAGACCCGCCGGCTGGTCGCCCTCCTGGCCCGGCGGACCGAGCAATTGCTCGTGCCTCTGGGCGCTCGGGCCGCCAGCCCGTCCGACCCCGGCCGGCGGGGCGGCCATCTGGCTGTCTCCCATCCCGATGCTTACAACGCCGCCCGCCTGCTCATCGAGCGGGGGCTGGTCGTACCCGACTTCCGGGCGCCCGATGTGCTGCGCCTCGCCCCCGTCGCCCTTTACACCGGTTTTGTCGATGTTTGGGACGCCACCGAGCACGTCGCCTCGGTGCTGGCTGACCCGGCCGTGCACCTCGCCGTGCCGCGGAAACGGGTCACCTAACCCAGGCGACGAGGTGGGTTGGTGCGGTTCCACCATCCGGCCGTCCCGCCCTGGCAGGCTGGTCTCGTCATGCCCCAAGGCCCTGCGCGCCCCGACGAGCCGACGCCCGCCGACAACTTCGGCCCCGGCCTCCACCTGGAGGCGCTCGGGGCCGAGACGGCGTTCGGGACCGTGCTGGCCGACCCCCCGTGGCGGTTCTCCAACCGGACCGGCAAGGTGGCCCCCGAGCACCGGCGCCTGGCGCGCTACCAGACCTTGACGGCGAAGGAGATCGCCGGCCTCCCGGTAGCGGCACTGATGGCACCACGCTCCCACTGCTACCTCTGGGTACCGAACGCCCTGTTGGCCGAAGGGCTTATGGTCATGGAGAACTGGGGCTTCACGTACAAGGCCAACCTGGTGTGGCACAAGGTCCGCAAGGACGGGGGCAGTGACGGGCGCGGCGTCGGTTTCTACTTCCGCAACGTGACCGAACTTGTCCTGTTCGGGTCGCGTGGCCAATTGCGCACTTTGGCACCGGGACGGCGCCAGGTCAACCTGCTGGCGACGCGCAAGCGCGAACATTCGCGCAAGCCCGACGAAATGTACGAGCTCATCGAACGCTGCTCGCCCGGACCGCACCTGGAGCTGTTCGCCCGTCACCGCCGGCCGGGCTGGACGGCCTGGGGCGACGAAGCACCCGACCTCGACAGCTGAGCCCCGCCCGTCGCCGGCACGGCCCGGAGGCGGCGCCGGGACCGCCCGTCCTATTGTCTCCAGGGTGAGCACGCCGGACATGAGCGCCCGCGGCCACCTTGTGGTCACGGTCGAGTTCGCTTTGACGCGCCAAGAGTTCGCGGCCGCTCAGCGCCAGATGATGCTGCGGTCCCTGCTCATCGCCAGCCTGTCCGGCCTGATGCTGGTAATCGTCATCGCCGGGCTGGTGACGGGGAGCACATCGGTCGCCGTCATCGGGTTTTTTTGGTTCGTGCTCATCGCTCTCGTCTTCGTCTTCGCCCCGGGCTCGGCGTGGCGGCGCAACCCGGTGGTGCAGGGCGCGCAACGGCACAGCTTTGACGACAACGGCCTGGACCTGTCGTTCGGCGGCCGGCCCACCCGGGTCGAGTGGAGCTACTTCACCCAGATGGTAAAGGGGCCGGCGGCCTACCAGCTCCTGCGAGGCAAGAAGTTCGGCCTCGTCGTGCCCCGGCGGGCCTTCCGGTCCGGCGACGACGAGCAGGCCTTCGCCGAGCTGGTCCGCCGCCACCTGCCCGACCGGCGAGACCGGCCGACGAGGCGCCGACCTCCGGCCTGACCGGTCTCATCGTTCGCCCTGGGCTGACCGGTCTCATCGTTCGCCCCGGCCCGTCCGCCTAAACGTCCGCGCCGACAGCAAAAGCCCGATGGCGCACCGCCCCATCCCGTCGGCCTCAACCGGAAAACCGGCGCAACCAGTGGTCCCTGTCCAGCCGGGCGAGCACGGGGTTGGTGCGCTTCACCCCGTCCAGGGGGGCCGAGGCCGCCGGCGAGTAATGATGGCCCGGCCAGAGGGTCAAGCGGCCGGGCAGGCTGGCCAGGCGCTGGAGGCTCGTGTACATGTCTCCGGGGTCGGCGCCGGGGAGATCGGTGCGCCCGCAGCCCTCGAGGAACAATGTGTCCCCCGATACCAGGTTGTCCCCGACGATGAAACACTGGCTGCCGGGCGTGTGGCCGGGAGTGTGGAGGAGCCGCACCGGCACCGAGCCGACCTGGACGACGTCGTCGTCGTGGTGGCCCACAAGTGACGAGACGGGGGCGCCGGTCATTTCCGCCACCCACGCCAGCTCGTCTTTTTGAACATGGACAGGGACGTCGGCCAGCTCGAGCAGGTCGGCCAGGCCTTCGATGTGCTCACCGAAAATCTCGCCCCCGACGTGGTCGGCGTGGTAGTGCGTGGCCAGGACGCCGACCAACCGCAGGCCCCGCGCCTGTAACCAGGTGACTAGAGCGCCCACGTCGTAGGCCGGGTCGACGAGCACGGCTTCGGCGGCACCGGCGTCGCCGATGACATAGACGTGGTTGCGCATCGTGGTGGCGAACTGGTCACCGACCGCGAACTCCTGGCCGGCGAGCAACTGGCGGAAGAACATCGTCTCGGGCACCGGCTCATCGTAGATGTGCCGGGCGGGCATGGGTGCCGAGAGCACCGGGGACGGGAGTGGCGGCCGTTATCCTGTTGAAATGAACGACAGCCTTTGCCTGCTCTGCGTGCACGCCCATCCGGACGACGAGTCCTCCAAGGGCGCCGCGTCGGTGGCGAAGTACCACGCCGAGGGCATCAATTGCGTTTTGGTGTGCTGCACCGGCGGCGAAGAGGGAGAGATCCTGAACCCGGCCATGGCCAACCCGGAAACCCTGGCCCGCCTCCCCGAGGTCAGGGCGCAGGAGCTGGCCCGGGCGGCCGAGGTCATCGGCTACGACGAGGTGGTCATGCTGGGCTACCGGGACTCGGGGATGCCGGGGACACCACCCAACGAGCGGCCCGAGTCGTTTTTCCAGACCCCTATCGAGGAGTCGACGGCCCGCCTGGTGGGCGTCATCCGCCGGACCAAGCCCCAGGTCATGGCCATCTATCCCGGCCACCAGTCGATGTACCCTCACCCTGACCACATCCGCGCCCACGAGATCGGCCTGGCCGCCTTCCACGCCGCCGGCGACCCCGAGTCGTTCCCCGAACAAGGCCCGCCCTGGCAGCCTCTGAAGCTGTACTACACCCTGTGGTCGAAAAAGCGCATGATAGCCATGGTCGAGAAGTTCGCCGAGCTGGGCCTGCCCATCCCCTGGGGAGAAGAGCGCCTGGCCATGATGGCCGAACAGCCCCAAGAGGAGGTCACCACCGAGGTGGACGTGGCCGAGTGGCGCAACGTCCGCGACGACGCTCTGCGGGCGCACGCCACTCAGGTGGACCCCAGTTCGCCCTTCTGGTTCGGCTTGCCCGAAGATGTGGCCATCGAGCTCGGCTTGGTGGACGAATACCACCTCGCCCACGATCTAACCGGCTCGAAGGTCCCCGAGGACGACCTGTTCGCCGGGATCAGGCAAAGGAGCCGGCTTTGAGCCTGGTGAGCTTCACCGTGGCCGACACGAGCCGGTCCCGCACCTCAGGGGCCCGAAAGGGCGCCGCCGCCGCACCCGCGGGACCGCCCCGGCAATGGAGCTGCTACTGGTCAGCCACGGGCCCGGGCCCTGTCTCCGTGGGCTGCCCGGGCGACGCGGACCTGAGCCTTACACTGAGCCCCACCGATGCCGAGATGGTCAGGCAAGGTCTGCTCGCGCCCAGCGTCGCCTTCATGCAGGGCAGGTTGAAAACGTCCGGGGACAATGGCCTCCTGCTCAGCGTGCTGGCCTGGAGCGCCACGGACGCTTTCGGCCCGGCGCTGGCCTCCTGGTCTTCTCCTGCCCAGTCCTAGCAGCTAACGGGACCTAGCAGCTAACGGGACCTAGCAGCTAACGGGAATAGCCCCCGCCGGCGGCCATCCGCTCGAGGGGGACGTACTGCCCGCCACCCGAGAAGACATCCTCCAGGCCGGAGCCGGCCCTGCCGGCGGGCCCGAAAAAGGCCACATCGATCTCCCGCTCAGCCATCACCCGCCGGGTACGCATGAGGATGGCCACGTACGTGCACACCACCGGGACCAACGCCACGACGGCCCACCAGGCAACGGCCCAACCGGTGGCCAGCGCAATCACTAGGGGCACAGCCAGGGTCAACAGCATGACGCTGAGGACGCGACGCTGGCGGGCGATGGTTCCAGCCCGGGCCCTCGAGCGGGCCACGGGCACCCCTGGGCGGTTGAGCGGGCGCACCGGTCGGGACGACTTGAACGGCGCTCGTGTAGACAAAAGCACTGCGTGCCCATTCATCCCTGTTGCGGCACGGCCAAGCAACACTCGGTACTTACGCACAGCACAAACTCCCCTGTCAAAGGCAGCTGCGCAATGGCGCAGTGCGTGTCAACGAGGACTACCGGTCTCTCCTGCCGGCTGCCGTTGGCCCTCGAAAACCTAGCTTGCCTTCGTCGACCCCGTCAAGGTGCGCAACGTCGACGCGACGTCCGCCCTGGCCAGGGGGCCTGCCCCGCTCAGGTCTCCAGCATGCCTGTCAGGTCTCCAGCATGCCGGGCAGGTCTCCAGCATGCCGGGCAGGTCTCCCGCAGGCCGCTCAGGTCTCCAGCATGATCGTCACCGGGCCCTCGTTGACCAACCGGACCTGCATCATGGCGCCGAAGCGGCCCGTGCCCACCGTTGCCCCGTACGCCTTCAGCCGGTCCACGAGCCGCTCGACCAAGCCCCGGGCCAGTTCCGGAGGGGCAGCCCGGACGAACGACGGCCGCCGGCCCCTGGTGGTGTCCGCATAGAGAGTGAACTGGCTGACGACCAGGACGGCCAAGCCCAGATCGGACGCCGAGCGGTTCATGTTGCCGGCCTCGTCGGGGAAAAGCCGGATCTGCCAGATCTTCAGCGCCAGGCGGTCGGCGGCGGCCTCGTCGTCCTCGCCACCCACCCCGATCAGCGCGCAGAGGCCAAGGCCGATCTGGCCCACCACCTGGCCGTCCACACTCACCGACGCTTCCGAGACCCGCTGCAGGAGGGCTCGCACCGCGCCGAGCATATTCCTCCCGTCTCCTAAACTGCCTGGCCATGGCCGTCGTCGAAGACGAGTACAACGGCGCCGGCCTGCTCTCGGCCGCGCCCGACGTCGTCGGCGTGCCTGTCCCCGCGCCCTGCGGACCACCTCCGGCGGGCTCGGTGAAGACCAAGGCCAGGCGCAGCCCTCTCGTCGTGGAGCTGGCCGTTATCGCGTTCCTGGGGTGGATCTACGACTGGCTGCAAAACCTGGCCCCGCTGCGGGTCACCTTGGCGCTGCGCCACGCCCGGGCCGTGCTTTCGTTCGAGCGACGCCTCGGCATAGCGCCCGAGCACTTCCTGGACCATTGGCTCGCCCACCAGCACTTCTTGGCCTACATCGCCTCGGACTTCTACGACAACGCCATTTTCGGGGTCACGCTGGGCCTGGCCGCCTGGACCTGGTGGCACCGGCCCGACATTTACCGGCCCCTGCGCAACGACCTCGTGCTGGCCAACTTGATCGGCTTCGCCGTGTTCTGGCTGTACCCGCTGGCGCCGCCTCGGATGCTCCCCGGTTTCATCGATGTCGTGGCGAAAGTGGGCGGCCTGGGGTCCTGGCACAACCTGCTCATTTCCCACGCCGACCAGCTGGCGGCCATGCCCTCCATGCACCTGGCCTGGGCGGTGTGGTGCTCACTGGTGGTCTGGCGCCTGGTCCCGCCCCGGCGGGCGTGGCGCTGGGCGGCCGGCCTGCTGGGCGTGCTCTACCTCTTGACCACGGCCCTGGTGGTCCTGGCCACGGCCAACCACTACACCCTGGACGTGCTCGCCGGCACCGCCGCCACCATCATCTCTGTCGTGGTGGTAGAGGTGGTCGGCCCCCGGGCCGGCAGGCGCGCCCGGGCCGCTCGGGCCTACCAGCGGTCGTGAACGTAGTGGCGGATCTCCTCGTCATAGGTGGCCCGGACCAGGGCGGCCGGTCCGCTGGGGAGCGCGGGCCGGCTCCCGGCAGCGGCATTGGCCCGGGCCTGCTCGGGGTTGCGGGCGCCCGGTATGACCGTGGAGACGCCGGGTGCGTCGGCGCACCAGCGCAGCGCCACTTCGGGCAGCGTCCAACCTTCGGGCACAGCTGACTTGGCCAACCGCCCGGCGGCCTGGACGCCCACTTCAAAAGGCACGCCCGAGAAAGTCTCGCCGATATCGAACGCCTCCCCAGCGCGGTTATAAGTCCGGTGGTCGCCGGGCGGGAAGGTCGTGGCTTCGGTGTACTTGCCCGACAACAGGCCTGAGGCCAAAGGGACACGGACGATCACGCCCACGTCGGCCTTTTCGCAGGCGGGGAACAACCGCTCGAGGGGCTTCAACCGGAAAGCGTTGAATATCACCTGTACGGTGGCGACGTTGGGGCGCTCGATGGCGCGCAGGCCCTGGGCCACGGTCTCGATGGAAACGCCGTAGGCGCCCAGGATGCCATCGCTCACCATCTCGTCGAGAGCGTCGAAAACGGCGTCCTTTTCGTACACCCCGTCCGGCGGGCAGTGCAACTGGGTGAGCGGGATAGTCGACAGGCCCAGGTTTTCCCGGCTCCTTTCCGCCCATTGGCGCAGGGCGCCGGCCGTGTAATTAGCCGGGTCCTGGTCGACGCGCCGACCGCATTTGGTCGCCACGAGCACGCCCGAGCCCGGGCGCTCGGCGAGGAACCGTCCCACCAGGCGCTCACTGCGCCCGTCGCCGTAAACGTCGGCCGTATCGAAAAAAGTCACGCCGGCATCGGCGGCCGCGTGCAAGGTGGCTAGGGCCTCGTCCTCGCTCACGTCGCCCCAATCCCCGCCGAACTGCCAGGTACCCAGGCCGATAACGCTTACGCGGTGACCGGTCTTGCCCAAACGATGCGTGTCCATCACACTGCCTCTCTTTCTTGACGGAACCGGTTGCGGCACTCGCCCAAGCCGTCGACCCGGGAGACGAGCAAGTTGCCGTCCTGAAGGTACCGGGGAGGCGTGCGGAAATGGCCCACACCTCCGGGGGTACCGGTGGAAATGACGTCCCCGGGCCGCAGTGTCATGGCGTTGGAAAGGTAAGAAACGATTGCCGCCACGCCAAAAACCAGGTCGTCGGTATTACCGTGCTGGACCGTTTCCCCGTCGATCTCGCATTGCAGCTCCATACCCTTCTCATTTACCGAAGGATCGTCCCGGGTGACGAGCCAGGGCCCGAAAGGCGTGGCCCGGTCAAAGGTCTTGCCCTGCAGGAACTGAGGCGTGCGGTACTGCCAGTCCCTCATGCTCACGTCGTTGAGCACGCCATAGCCGGCCACCGCGGCCAGCGCCTCGTGCTCGTTCACCCGGTGGGCGGGCGAGCCGATGACGACGGCCATCTCCACTTCCCAGTCGACCGCGTCAGAAGTTAGGGGTAGGAGGATCTCGTCGCGCGCCCCGGTCAGGGCCGAGGAAAATTTGGCGAACACGCTCGGATAGGCTGGTGGCTCGAGGCCTTGCTCGGCGATATGGGCACGATAATTGTGCCCGACGCAAATGATCTTGCCCGGCTTGGGCACCACCGGGGCATAGTCCACCTCGGACAGGCTGTGCCGGGTGCCGGCGGCGGCGGCGGCGATCTGCGCCCAGTCGGTCTGGGCCAGCAGGGCGCCGACGTCGGCGGCGCTCACCTCCACCGCTTCGCCTGCGTTTTCCTCTATGCGGGCGGCCGTGGTCCTTGTACCGAGTCGTATGGTGGCCAGTTTCACCGCGCTCACGCTACCTCCCTGCTGTCATGACCGGGCCGTGTCAGTCATAGGTGGCCTCGACCCACCAGCGCTGCCTTTCGCAGGCCAGGAGGTACGCCGCCCCGTCCGCGGTGCAGGCCTGCAAGCGTGCTCGCCGCCGCCCCCCACCGTCCCACCAGCGTTCCTCGAGCGGCCAAGGCCCCGCCCAGGCATTTACAGCCAATGGTTTGCCCTGCCCGATGACCAGACAGGCGGGCGCGGCACTGGCCCCGCCCCGGCGCCCGACGCTTATGGGGCCGCCATCCTTGTCCATCAACTGTGCCGGTAACGCTGGATGGTGGACGACGGCGGGCGCCATCCCCGGGAGCCGCCCCGGCCAGGGAGGACCGTCGACAGGGCGCAGCGGCGTTCTCGGCTCCCCCCAGGGCACAAGGACGACCTGCTCGGAGTAATCACGCCCGCCCTGAAGAACGGCTGTCACCGCGGCCTCGGGGCCGAGCAAGCCCTGCACCCGGGCCAATGCCCGTGCGGCCCGGGCGGCTGCACCGGCATCGCTACCCCAAAAGCCGAGCTGGCGGCCGTCGTCAGGGCGCACTTCCTCAGGGACAAGAGCGAGGCGGGTGACCCGGCCGGCTTGCGCCGCCTCCACCGCCGCCCCCACCCCCCGCTCCCCCGGCTGGCCGGACTGGCCGGACTGGCCGGACTGGCCGGACTGGCCGGACTGTGCCCAGCCTTCCAGCTGCCAGCGCACTCGTTCGCCGATGGCAGCCGCACTTAGAGCACCGTCATGGCGCCAGCTCCGGCGCAAAGAGGTCCCGTACTCGGTCTGTGCTTCGATGGCCAGGCGCGTGCAGACCAGGCCCGATCCCACGAGACGGGCATGGAGCTGTTCGGCCAGCGCCCGGCCCACGAACACGGCGGCGTGCAACTGGTCCGCCGGGGGGTCGAGGTCGGCCGCCACCATCCAGTCGGGAGGGGGCAAGCGTCCCTGTAATGAGCGTCCCTCCAGGCCCCGGGCCAGGCGATGGGCCACGAGGGCGTCGGTACCGAACCGGCCCAGCACCGAGGCAGCGGGGAGGGCGGCAAAGTCCCCCAGCGTCTTTATGCCCAGGCGCACCAGCAGGTCCGCCAGAGCGGCCATGTCAGCGGTGCCGGGGAGCTCGCCGAGAGTACTGAGCTCCGCCCCGGCCAGCACCCTGACCGGAAGGGGGGCCAGGAACCGGGCGCTGGCTTCTCGGGGCACAACGAGCGGTTGGCCGGGCGGCGCCAGCTGGGCCGCCAGCGCCGCCGCGAAAAGCCCGTCGGCGACGCCCACCCGGCAGCAACCGGTCCAGTCCCCCGCCTCCCCGCTCCCAAAGGACATCCCGGCGACCACGGCTTCGATGCCGGCGGCGACTTTGGCCGCCAAGGGCGCGTCCCCCCCGAAATAGCGGGAGGGCCCCCGTGCGCCGAGAGCGAGCCGGCCCGGCCCGAGCACCTCTACACCAGGAGCGAACGCTTCCACTGCAGCCAGGGCCGGCTCCCAGCTGCGGACCTCGGCCGCCATGTCCCGGGCCACCACCTCGAGGTCCGGGCAACGGCTCTGCACCTCCCGCCGGCGCATACCCGTCCGGGCACCGGCGGCCCGGGCGGCCGGTGAAACTGCCACCACCCGGTTGCCGGCTATTACGGCCACCTCGGCGGAGGGGGGACGGCCGGTGCATATGACCGCCCAGTCGGCGCAGGAAGCCACCAGGGCCCGAGGTCCCATTGCCGGGGCCTTCAACCGGCCAGTTCGTCCGCCCCAACCTGCGGGCGCGACCGGCCTGTTGCTCCCAGCACAGCGGGCCCGTCGACTGCCACCTGGAAAGGGCCGCCCAGCCAGGACCGCGCTCGGCGGGGCCGAGAAGCTGCGCCCTTGCCGGCCGCTTCCAGCTCCACCTCGCGACCCCACAAGTAGCCGTGGCCGCCTTCGAGGCCTCGCCAGCAACCGGACACGATGGCCAGGCGCATGTCGGCCGAGCCCGGCCAGGCTTCTCCCATCACGGCCAGCACCGACCCCCGCTCGCGGGCCCGGGCTTCGAGCTGGCGGGCGATGGAGCGGTCGATGCGGGCCGGGGGGCATACCAGGACCACGTCAAAACCTTCGAGGAGGGCGGCCGTGACCACTGGCCATTTGGCCCCGGGCGAGGGGACGAGGGCCACACGCTCCAGGTCCAAGCCGTGCTGCGCCGCCGCCACCAGCCCCAGCCCGGCCGCCCCCACCACCGCGCACCAGGAACCACCGGCGCATGGCCCGCTCAGCAAGGCCAGGGCGAGCGAGGTGGCCCCGGGGAAGGCGCCCCGGCTCACCACCACCGTGCTGCCTCTACGTAAGCTCCTTCCAGGGAAAAGGTCAGCCAGTGGGGCTACGAGCGGGAGCGTGCGCTCCTCGGCCAGGACGGCGCTACCGACCTTGCCCTCCAGGTGCCCCAGCGCTTCACGGGCGGAAAGAGCCACCTCTTCAGCATAGCGAGGATGGGAACATATGTTTGCCCCATGCGTCACGGCCATGCGTCACGGCCATGCGTCACGG
>Ga0182013_10002543_pt1 | contig 23767 bp, 17 predicted proteins | sample 612S2MmetaG_FD_120487 | JGI IMG/M metagenome (GOLD analysis project Ga0182013, IMG submission 120487) | Permafrost microbial communities from Stordalen Mire, Sweden - 612S2M metaG | ecosystem: Environmental > Terrestrial > Soil > Wetlands > Permafrost | place: Sweden: Stordalen | collected...
GAGCCGACCCGACGGAAATCGATGGCGGCGGCTCGGAGCATGCCCGGCGTCTGGGCGGAACTGGTGTCCAGGGGGTCGGTACCGATGAAGCGCACGCCCTCGGTGCGCCAGTCCGGAGGTTGCACGATGCCCACGTGCGACGCCGCTAGCGGCCGAAGGAGTATCCGACCGAGATGATCAGCGCCTGCGGGCCGAACCTGATGCGCGAGGTCCGGATGACTCCGTCGGTATCGGCGGTGAGAGTCGTATCGACCCGCGACCATCCATAGGACCCGTGCAGATGCCACCGGTCGTTGATCCGGTAGGTCAGGCCGGCGACGGCGGCCGGGCCCACCGAAGCGGTCAGAGAAGTGCGCGTCGGACCGCCGCTCGCCGCGTCGCCCACCGCCGTGGAGTTGCGGTCGTAGAACGTGGTGTAATTGACGCCCACTCCGATGTACGGGCGGAACGGCGAATTGGCGCTCAGGAAGTTGTACTCGACGAGCAGGGTCGGCGCGATCCAGCGGGCGCTCGAAATCACCTGTCCGTTGTACGGCACGGAGCCGAGAGTTGGCGGCCCCGATCCCTTGACCTTGGCGAGCGGCGGGTAACCCATGGCGAGCTCCACGTCGATGTCCGGAGTCAGCCAGCGGATGTAGCCCAAGTAGAGGGTCTCGAGGTTTTCCGCCTTGAAGTTCACGCCGGGCGGCACGTACGGGCCGGAAAGATCATCCGCGCTCGTGTGGTAGAACACCGAGTAGGAGCCGATCCTCACGTCGTTGGCGAGGAAATCGTCGGCCGAGGCCGACTCGGTGTACAGGCCGCCAACCAGCATCGCGGCCGCTGCGCCAAATTTAATTTTTCTCATGGGGCGATCCTCTTAAAACTCAGCGAAGAATGCGCGCGCACCGGCCGCGCAGAAAGGCGCGACCGCCGAGTGGTAGCCCTCGATGACTTGCGCCTGTGCGGCGGCGAGCGTCAGACCACCGCCGGCGGCGGTTTGAAGGTAGGCGAGCTCCGCGGCCTCGCTTTCCTGGAAGCCTGCTTGCAGCGCCTCGAATGGACCTCCCGGCGTGCCGTTCACATCGAGCACCGGCAACGTCACGGCGCCGCCCGTGAGCGCGCTGAAGTAGGCGACCATCGTCTGCGTATTCAGCTCGAAGAACACCGTGGGGTCCTGATCGCCGCCGCAGAGAAGCGTGGGTACCTTGGGGTACCAGCCACTGCGCATGTCGTTCAGGTAAAAGTCCTGGCGCAGGCCCTGGGTCGGCTTGACCGCGGCGAGTGGGAGGCCCGGCGTCGGCGCCGGCGTCGTCAGTGCGCCGTCAGGATTGGTCAGTGCATCCTCCGCGTAGCTCACACGGAAGTCGTTGTTGATCAGATAGGGATTGCCGAATCCGAGCTGGAAGATGGGCGTCTCCGCGCTCAGCGGCAGAGCGGGGGTGGGCGGCACCGCCAGCAGCGCGGTCAGCTCGGCGGACAGTTGTGCCTGGCCCGGGATACTGACGACCGGCGTGGAGTGGTCGAACAACGCCGTCTCCGGCAGCAGCCCTTCCTGGAAGATGGTATCGATCGGCGTATCGCTCGGCAGCAGCGTCTCGGCGCCGGCATAGGTCGATGAAAACACCGGATTCGTCGTGCTGTCGACGTTGCCGTAGGCATGCTGATAGCTCGAGACCAGGAGCGGCGCGAATTCGGTTGAGCCGATGTTGACGCCGCCCAAGAAGACCGTGTCGCCAAAGGCCTCGAGTGCGTAGGGACCGGACATCGGCGCGGCCGCCGTCACGGTCTTGCCCGCCGCCTGCATGGCCCGCAGCGTCGCCATCGCGACGTGGCCGCCCTCGGAGTAGCCGGTGATGAAGAGCTGTCCATTGTCGCTCGTGGCCGAAGACATCGTCGCGGGCAGCGCAGTGCGCGCGGCGGCCAAAATATCCATCATCTCGCCCGATTGCTGCGCGGCGTTCAGGAACGGATGATACCCGAGCGTCGAGATGTCGTAGCCCGCATAGTTCGGCGCCACCACGATGTAGCCCTGCGCCGCAAACATCGCCGCAATCAACACACCTTCGGTATTCGATGCGTTGGTGATGTCGGCGATGTTCAACGCCTTGTTGGGATTCGTACCGTGCGCATATTCCACGATGGGCCGCGGACCCGAGCATTTCGGCGCCGCGCCGGTGGGCACCATGAGCGCGCCCGAAGACTCGGTGACCTCGCCGGCGCCGCCGACGGTCCAGAATTTGACGTAGTAGAAATCTACGCCGCAGAGCGGAGTGCCCGTGATCTCGAGCAGCTGCGCGCCCGTCGCCGTCGCGGCGAGCTCGCTCTGGAATGTCGCCGCATCAAGCGACGCGATTCGGAAGGGCGGGCTTACAGCGAGAGTCCCGCGACTCGTCGAGGTGCTTACGGCGCCGGTCTGCGAGCTCGTGCCACCGCAGGCAGCCAGATAGGCCGTCGCCAGCGCGACAGCGGATAGCCTCAAAAATTTGAACATGCCTAACTCCCACGCTGCCGCAAATGCGCAACAACTGTGTCGTTTATTTATTGTGCGGCGGACATCCGCCCGTGGCGGGGGATTCTACGCTTTTGCATCGAAAGGTCTACGCTTGCGGCAAGGGCGGGAAGGCTTGTTGCGGGCGCGCGACGGCTCGCTCGGCGAGCCACGCATGCACCTCGCTGACGATCGCGAGGGCAATGGACTCCGGCGTCGAGGCGCCGATGTCTAGGCCGACAGGGCCGCGCAATCGCGTGCTCAGTTCCTCGGCCGCAGGACCGAGCTCATCGGCGATGCGGCGACGGCGCGCCGCCGGTCCCAACAGGCCGACGTACGCGGGGCGCTGCGCGGCGCCAAGCGCCCGCAGATAGGCCAGGTCGGAGCTGAGGTGATGGCTCATGACCACGGCGGCATGACAGCTTCCGAGATCCACGGTGCGAGCGAGCGCGGCCGGATCCGCGAGCGCCACTTGGGCCCCCGGAAATCGTTGAGGTTGCGCGTAGGCAGGCCGGTGATCGACCACGGATACGCGCCATCCCAAAGCGCGCGCCGCAGCCGCGACCGGTTCGGCGTCCGGCCCCGCGCCGCATAAGAGAAGATGCGGAGGCGGCGCCAGGAACTGTACGAACGCGCGCAACCGATTGGGGGCGCCAACGATCGCGACTTCGCGCGATGCCTCCTCAGCGAGAGCGGCGTTCGCCGCCGCCGCCAGCTCCGCAGGCATCGCGTCGGTCCCGTCCGCCGTGCTGTAGGTCCCGAGAGGCAGCCCGCTCGATTCATGCACGCATATGAGGCAGGTCGCCCCGCCGGCAGCGGTGATCCGTCCGGCCGCCGCCAATGCCCAGGTGGCCCGATCCAAGGAATTCGCAGGCTCGATCAGCACGCGCATCGCGCCTTCGCAGCCCGCACCGATGCCGAACAGCACATCATCCGGCCCGCGCATGTCGTATTCGACGGCCCGGATCGCTCCGCCATCCAGGACCTCTTGCGCATGAAGCTTCAGATCGGCTTCCAGGCAGCCACCGCTCAAGAGCCCAAGATAACTGCCGTCACCCATGATCAGCATGCGAGCGCCGGGTTTGCGGTAGGTGGAGCCGGCCGTTGCAACGACAGTGGCCAGGACGCGTGCCGAGCTCGCGGCAGGCGCGCGCTCGGACAAGAGCTCGAGGCTCGTGTCCAGCCTCACGGCAAGCCTCTCGGAGCGCGAGTCGCCAAGATCTTCATCGGGCCGCCCGGTGGGCGCGACGTCGGGCGGCGCAGGTGATTCGACCGAGATCACCGTTTATCGCCGTCCATGCGACCTCGTCCTACAGGGATCTGTGCTCTGCATATCGGTGGCCTGGCAACGCATGAAACATACTGCAACGAGATTATTCAGCAAGATCCATTATGTCGAATTGCTACGGGTTGGCCTACAGCAGCCTCACGTCAAGCGCGGCGGCCCTCGAATGACCCTCGATGGCCTCCTGGTGGGCATCGCGCAGCGCCGCTCCTCCCTGATCGCCGCCTTCAGCGTGCCGCTCGCCGCGATCCTCATTCTATACATCGTGAGCCAACGCGGCTGGCAGGAGCAAGCTCAGTCGCTGCGTCGGGAAAATCTTTCGCTTCAGGTTCGGGAACTCGCATCGAGCCTCGAGAAGGAGCGTGCCGATCTCGACGCTGCCGCGGGAAGTCTCGCTGAAACCGAGGGGATGGCCGAATGGCTTCAGGACGAGGCCGCGGCCGCCCGGGCGGCCGCGTCGCACCCGGACGCCAGGACCGCCGCGCGCCTCGACGTCGACAGCATCACGCTGGCAACCGGCGCTGGGAGCATCCGATTCAGCGCCGTGATGGAGGGCGGCCAACTCACCGAGCATCCCCCGGATCCGGCGCAGTTGCGCTATCTGACCGCCCTGGCCGCGCGCGCGCCGGGAGCGGCCGCTTCGTCGAGCGCGGCCATACTCGACGATCGCCTGATCGCCGCGCGGCCGATCGCGACCCGACCCTCGTCTGCGCCGCCCGGCTGGATCCTCGTCACGCGGCGCCTGACACCGGCCCTGCTCGCGCGTCTGCAACGCCCGCTCGGGGGGCGGCTGAGCGGCCAGCCCGTCCGGCAATTCGATCGGCCGAATGCCCCGGCGGACGTGCGCGAATGGCTCGACTCGAAACCGGCGGCGCCCGGCGATATCTCCACGGAGGTATCGGGAGATCGGGCTGCCTACGCCCTGCTGCGCGACGCGGATGGCAAGCCGGCGTGGGTGTTCAGGCTCGTGCAGGCTCCGGCATCGTTCAAGCTTGGGGGTGGCCGCGGTGTGACCACGATGCTCGTGGCCTTCGCTGCGTTGCTGGCGGCTGCGGTCGCGGCCGCCGTGATCCTGGCGGTAAAGGGCTATCTTCGCCACAGGCGCTCGGTCGATTCCCGCTACAAGGCGATCATCGATCAAACCAACGACGGTATCGTCATCGTCGATGCCGAGAGCTTGAAAGTTCAATACTGCAACCCCGCTTTCCTCGGCCGCATCGGACATTCCGAGACCGAAGCGCGCGATTTGACGCTGACCGAGATCTTCGCCGACGCCGGCTCGACACCCGAGACCCTGCTCGCGCGCCTCAAGGATGCCGACTCCAAGCGCTCGCTCGATCTGCAGCTGCGATGCAAGGACGGAGCGCTCGTGGATGTGGAAGTGCGCTGCAACCCTCTGGAAGCGGACGGACGCGAAGTGTTTGCCTACGTCACCCACGATGTCTCCGTTCGCCGCAAGGCGGAGCAGCAGCTCATCGACAATCAGCAGCGGCTGGATCGGATGGCGCACCACGATCAACTCACGGGGCTCCCCAACCGCCATTACCTGTCGACGTTCCTTCCCGAGGCCATCGCCGACGCACGGGCGGCCAATGCCATGCTGGGCGTCGTGTTCCTGGACTTGGACCGCTTCAAGCACATCAACGATACCCGCGGCCACGAAACCGGCGACAAGCTGCTTCAGGAGGTGGCGCGACGGCTGCGCACCTGCGTGCGCGATACCGACGTGGTGATCCGGATGGGCGGCGACGAATTCGTCGTCGTGTTCCGGAATGTGAAGTCCTACGAAGAGGTCACGCACGGCGCGAACCGCATCATCGAGAGCCTGAACAAACCGATGGTCATCGATCAGCATCCGCTGCAGACCACGGGAAGCGTCGGGGTGAGCCTGTTCCCGCGCGACGGCGCCGACATGGGTGAGCTGCTCAAGCATTCCGACACGGCGATGTACCAGGCAAAGGATCGCGGGCGCAACAACGTGCAGATGTTCAGTCAGATCATGAATCGAAAGCTGAAGCACCGGGTCGCCATGGAGGCGTCGTTGCGCGACGCGCTGAGGCTCAAGCAGCTGGACGTTCACTATCAGCCCTTCGTCAGCCTGGTCACGCGCAAGGTGGTCGGTCTCGAGGCGCTCATCCGCTGGAAGCATCCGGTGCACGGCATGATTCCCGCGGACCAGTTCATCCCGGTCGCAGAGGAGACAGGGCTCATAGTTCCCATGGGCAATTTCGTGCTGCACCGAACCCTGCAGACCTTGAGCGCCTGGCAGAAGGCGGGGGTGAATCTGGTGCCGGTGTCGCTCAACGTGGCGCCCGCCCAGCTTCAGCGGGGCGAGCTGCAATCGACGATCGCGACGCTGTTGAAGACTCACGGGCTGAAACCCGAGCTTCTGCAGCTTGAAATGACCGAGCGCGCCGTGTTCGACAGCCATCAGTCGAAATCCGGCGAGAATCGCCAGGACACGATGGTGCAGCTGCGCGATCTGGGCATCAAGATCGCCATCGACGATTTCGGCACCGGTTATTCCAGCTTGAGCTACCTGAAGAACTGGAGGGTCGATGCGCTGAAGATCGACCGCAGCTTCGTGCGCGATCTGGTCACCGATTCGAGCGATCTCGCCATCGTGAGCGCCATCATCGCCATCGCGCGGCATCTGCACATTCAAGTGATCGCGGAGGGGATCGAGGCCTATCAGCAGGCCGAGATCCTGCGCAAATTGGGCTGCACGATCGGCCAGGGGTTTCTGTTCGCGCGACCGATGCCGGCCGATCAATGTCTCGCCCTGTTGGGCAGCGATGCGCAGCCCGCGGAGGAAGAGGACATGCTCGCGGTGTTCGCGTCCGGACGCGCCTGAAGACGCAAGCGTGTAAAGTGCGGCCCAGATGCAGACGGCCCACCTAAGTCCCCGCGAGCTTCTCGACGCGAACCGGCATTACTACGACTCGCTCTGGTCCGGAGCCCGGCTGGTCGAGCCGGACCGATTCAACACCTGGCCCCTGATCCAGTCGTTGTTGCCGCGCTGCGCGTCGCGTCTGGAGGTCGCGCCCGGGCTGCGACCGAGGCTGCCGATCATGGGCACCCATTTCGTCGATCTGAGCGCGCCGGCTGCCGCCAAGCTGAGCTCGCGGGGTGCGACGGTCGCCGTGGGCATGGTCACGGCGCTCCCTTACATGGATGCGGCGTTCGATCTGGTGTGTGCCTTCGACATCGTCGAGCACGTCGACGACGACGTCTCGGCGTTGCGTGAGATCTCACGGGTGGCGAAGCCCGGCGCCACGATCCTCATTTCGGTGCCGCTGCATGCCGCACGCTGGACGGCATTCGACGACTTCGTCGGTCATCGCCGGCGCTACGAGCCGGACGGGCTCGGTAACACGCTTGGATGCCACGGGCTCTCCATCGAGCGAAGCGCGGTGTTCGGCATGCAGCCCAAGTCCTCCCGGCTTTTGCACGCGGGGATGTGGTGGCTCACCCATCAGCGCGAGCGGGCCCTATGGTGGTACAACCGCCTCATCATGCCGCTCGGCCTGCGCTTTCAAAAGAGCCTGAGCTTCGCCCAGGGACTGATCGACACCGCGCAGGTCGATGAGATCCTCATGGTGTGCCGCAAGTCGGGAGGCGGGAGGTAGATCGGTCGCGCTGTAAGCGGATGCTGACAAGTATTCGCAGCGTTATCCGTCCGGGCCGACCGAGTGGTTGACCAAGAATAGCGCGACTCGGGTCTCGAGGTGCGCAATCCCGTCATGCCGCTGCCACGCCACGCGTCGAAAGGTGCGATCAGATTTCTCGCGCGTTATGTGCGCAGACGATTTATCAGCCATGCGGTCGTAATCTTGGCCGTGCTCGCCGCGGTACTCTGCAATGTCGGATCCCAATATGCGGTCAAGCATCTGGTTGACGTGCTGGGAACACATCGGCCGCCTCCCGAGGTGCTATGGGGCGCGGTCGCCATCCTCCTGGGGCTCGTGGCGGGGGACAACGTTCTTTGGCGCGTCGCGGGGTGGGCCTCGACACACGCGTTCGTGGCGGTGGGAGGCGATATCCGCCTTGAGCTGTTCGACCACCTCTCCGGTCAGGGTACGAAATATTTCTTGGAGCAATTTCCGGGCGCCTTGGCCGGTCGCATCACGGCGGCCGCCAACGCCGCATGGCTCATCGAGAGCTCGCTGACCTGGACCACGATCCCTCCCGGGGTCGCGGTGATCGCCAGTATTCTCGTGCTCGGGACCATCAACTGGCATCTCACCGCTGTTTTGATGGCGGTGGTATGCGTGCTCGGCGCCATCATCGCATGGTGGGCCGCGCACGGACGGGAGCTGCATCAGAATTTCGCGGGACATGCGGCGCATGTGAGCGGCGATCTCACCGATGTCGTGAGCAATATCGGTCTGGTGCGCGCATTCGGCGCCGCGCGCCGCGAGCAGCAGCGCCTAACGATGAAAATCCAGGACGAGATGCAGGCGCAACGGCTGAGCTTGAGATCGCTGGAACGGCTGCGCCAGTTTCACGCGATCACCGTCTTCCTGGTGACCGCCGGCGTTCTGGTATGGTCGGTCGAATTATGGAGCCGCGGACAGATCTCGACGGGCGACGTGGTGCTCACCACGACCCTCGGCTTCACGGTGCTGCACGCCTCGCGCGATTTCGCCATGGCGATGGTGGATATGGTGCAGCAGGTCGCGAAGCTACGCGAGGCGGTTCAGGTGCTCGGCCTGCCGCACGAGATGCGCGACGCCGGGGATGCGCGGCCGCTGGTGGTCAGCAAGGGAGCGATCGCGTTTCGCGACGTGACCTTCCGTTATCCGAGCGGCCAGTCGGTGCTGAGCGGCTTCTCCATGACCGTTCCCGGCGGTCAGAAGATCGGACTCGTGGGCCGCTCGGGCGCCGGCAAATCCACCATCATTGCGCTGCTGCAAAGACTGTACGACCCCGACGCGGGCGAGGTCCTGATCGACGATCAGGTGATTTTTCACGTCACGCAGGAGAGCCTGCGAGCCTCTATTGCGGTCGTGCAGCAGGATATCTCCTTGTTTCATCGTTCGCTGCTCGAGAACTTGAGATACGGACGCCCGGACGCAACGGACGAGGAGGTCTATCGCGCCGTCGATGCCGCGGGTTGCGCCCAATTCATCGCCGCACTGCCGGATGGATACGAGACGCTGGTGGGTGAACGCGGGATGAAGCTCTCGGGCGGGCAGCGCCAGCGCATCGCGATTGCGCGCGCCTTCCTCATGAACGCGCCCATCGTGATCCTGGACGAGGCCACCTCGGCGCTCGACACGGAGTCCGAGCAATCGATTCAGGAGGCGCTCGCGCGGCTCTTTCGCGGGCGCACGGTGATCGCCATCGCCCACCGGCTCTCGACCCTCGATTCCTTCGATCGCATCGTGGTGCTGGAGCGTGGACATATCATCGAGGACGGACCGCCCCGCCGGCTGTTGCAAACCCAGGGAGGGGTCTACAGCCGCATGTACGGGCGACAGATTCGCGTCGGCGCGGAGCAGACGCCATGAAGGCGGCAGCCCGGCCGGCGAGACATTGCGGCGGCGCCGCGCCGGCCGGGTGGGTGTTGCTTGCGCTCGCCACGCTGACGGCATGCAACACGACACGGCCGAGGGCGGCGCCCACCGTGGCTTTGGCGCAGCCCGTGGAGACCGTGAAAGCGCCGCAAGAGGCGCCTCCGAGGGTCGCGGAGATTGCGCCGCGCGTCGAACCGGCGCCTCCGGCGGCGGCCAGCATGCCGCCGCCAGCCTGCACTTGCAGCCAGCCGGCGCCGAAACCGCGCCCCAAACACAAGCTCAGAAAAAAAGAGCCGGTCAAGCAGGCCGAGCCTGCATCGGTCGGACCCGAGCCTCCGGCCGCCACCGCGGTCGTCAATGCCGAGGTGGGGCGCATCGACGGTCCCCTCACGTCGATTCTCGGCAAGAATGTCTACAGCCCCAGGGGTGAGGATCTCGGGCGAGTGGTCGACCTGTTGGCCGATCCGGATGGCCGCGTGCGCGTGGCCATCATCGATTTCGGCGGCTTCCTGGGGGTCGGTACGCGCCGCATTGCGGTGGATTGGCCGCTGCTGCATTTCTCTCCGACAGACAGGGATAAGCCGCTGATACTGACGGTGACCCGTGAGAAGCTGCAGTCGGCGCCGGAATACAAGGATTCCACCAGCCCCCGTGTCCTCATGCCGCCGGCGGCGGCTCACGATGCTGCAGGCGCCGGCGCCAAGAAGTGACCGCCATGCGCCGGCGACCGCGCCGGCGCCCGCGGCGGCCGGCCGGCAGCCGTCGACGCTGCCGCCATCGGGCGTGAGCCGGACGAACGCATCGGCCGGGCGCGGCCTGGACTGGTTCAATCTTTTCGTAGCCAACATCCAAACCGGGTTCGGTCCCTTCATCGCCGTGTATCTCAGCGGACAGAGTTGGACGCAGACGGCAATCGGCCTGGCGCTCTCCATCGGCACGGTCAGCTCCATGGTCAGCCAGGTGCCGGCCGGCGCGCTGGTCGATGCGACGCGGAACAAGACCCGCGTCGCCGCGTTCAGCGTGCTGGTGTTCACGGCGAGCGCCTTGATGTTCGCCATCCATCCGATCCGGCTGTTCGTGTACCTCGCGGAAGTCCTTCACGGCGTGTCGAGCTGCACGCTCGGCCCGGCGATCGCCGCCATGAGCCTCATGCTCGTCGGACGTATGGGAATGGCGCTGCGCCTGGGTCGCAATGCCCGATACGCCGCCGTGGGCAACGGTGTGGGAGCGGCGTTGATGGGTGCATGCGGGCAGTACGTGTCGGAACGAGCGGTGTTCTATCTGACGGCGGCGCTCACGTTGCCGGCGCTCGTGATGCTGCTGCCGCTTCGACGTCATGCGGCGGCCGGCGACGATCCGATCTCGACCCAGCCGCGCAAGGCGGCGGACGGCACGGGAAGCTTTCGAATCCTGGCGGACCGCCGGCTGCTCATCTTTTGCGGATGCGCGATGCTGTTCACCTTCGGCAATGCCCCGCTGCTCATGCTCATCTCAGGCACGCTGACGGCGAAGGGCAGCAATCCAAGCCTGCTCATCGGCGCGTGCATCGTGCTGCCTCAAATCGTGGTCGCGCTGGCGTCGCCGGCGGTGGGTCGCTTCGCCGATCGCTATGGTCGACGCCTGGTGCTCATCGTCGGCTTCGTGATGTTGCCGTTGCGCGCGGTCATTTTCTCGACCACATCCAATTCGACGCTGGTGATCGCGGTGCAGGTGCTCGACGGCATCGCGGGAGCAGGATTCGGCATTCTCGTCCCGCTCGTCGTGAGCGACGTGGCGGCGCGCTCGGGCCGCTTCAATCTCGCTCTCGGAGCGGTCGGCTTTGCCATTGGCATCGGCAGCACGGTCAGCACTTCGGCGGCCGGCTGGGTCTCCGACCACTATGGGATGCGTTTCGCATTCTATTTTCTCGCAGCCATGGGACTCGCCGCGGTGCTGCTCGCGGCTTTCGCGATGCCCGAGACGCGGCCGGACGAGGACGCCGACGAAGATGGACACGGGGACGCACGCCGCCCGCGGCAAATCGCCTAGTAGCGCGCAACCACCACGATGTCGCCCTCGCGACGCGTCACCGTCACCGCGATATTCCGGTCGTGCCGGTGCAGCAGCACATCCACGGAGCCGCCGCCCAGCCGGAGGTTTCGCAGGTGCACGTGGTCGAGGAAATTCGGCAGCATCGGTCGGTAGAACTTCACTTCGCCGGTGCGCTCGAGGAGCTCGAGGCCGAGGCAAGCCTGCAGCAGAGCGAGCGGCGTCGCGCTCGCCCACGCCTGCGGCGAGCACGCGACGGGGTACTGGGTCGGCGCGTTGCGCTCGACCCGGGCGAAGCCGCAATACAGCTCGGGCAGCCGGCGCAGATCCATGTACGAAGCCGCGTCGAACAGCGCGCCGAAGACCTGCGCCGCGGCTCCCTGCAGGCCGTAGCGAGCGAGACCCATCGCGATCAACCCGTTGTCGTGCGGCCACACGGAGCCGTTGTGGTACGACATCGGATTGTAGCGGGCTTCCGACGAGCCGATGGTGCGAATGCCCCATCCGCCGAACGCCGCCGGCGATAGGAGCGTGCGCGCGACGCGCTGCGCGCGCTCGGCGGAGATGATGCCGGTGAACAAAAGCTGCCCGGCATTCGATGCGACCACACGGCACGGCTCCTTCGCGCCGTCCAATGCCAGGGCATAGGTCGACAGCTCCTCGCACCAGAACCGCGCTTCGAACAGCCGCCGTAGCGCCTCGGCCTCGCCGGCGAGCACCGCGGCGCGCTCGGCGTATCCCAGCGCCTCGGCGAGCACGGCTGCATGGTGCTTGGCGCCGTACACGTAGCCTTGGACTTCGCACAGCGCGATGGGACCTTCCGCCAAGCGGCCATCGCGATGGAAGATCGCATCGAACGAATCCTTCCACCCTTGATTGGCCAGCCCTTCCTTGGTCTGACGGTAGTACTCGACGAAACCGTCGCCGTCGCGGTCCCCGTACCGATCGATCCAGGCGAGCGCCGCCTCGGCGTTCGGCCAGAGCGAGCGCACGGTCGCCAGATCGCCGGTGCGCCGGTAGTACTCTCCCAGCAGCAGCACGAACAGCGGGGTGGCATCGATGCTGCCGTAATAGCGGCCGAACGGCACTTCGCGAAGGTTCGCCATCTCGCCGTGGCGCATTTCGTGCAGGATCTTGCCCGGTTCCGCATCGCGCTCGGGCTCGACCGCGGTGGCTTGGGTCGCCGCCAGGAATCCCAACACGCCTTTGGCGATCGCGGGGTCGAGCCAAAGGGTCATGAGGGCGGTGATCAGCCCGTCGCGTCCGAACGGAGTGCTGAACCACGGGATGCCCGCATAAGGATAGGGGCCCTCGGGAGTGTCGGTGACCAGCATGTACAGATCGGAGACGGAGCGGCGCGCGATCTCGTTGTAGACCGAATTCGAGCTCTCGACGCTCGCCGCCCGCTTGCTGGATTCGTTCAGCGCGTGCCGCGCGGCGCGCATGCGCCGGTAGAACAGCCGTCCGTTCCAATCGCCTTCCGCGGCGTCCTCGACGCCGCACCGCACGAAAATCCGGCGCGAGGAGCGCGGCTTCAACGAGACGTCGAAGGTTGCGCGCGCGGTGGTCAACGTGTTCGGCGCCGGAGAGAAGGCCACTTCGGTCACGCGCTCGATTTTATCGAGACCCAGGTAGCTGAGCGTCACGCCGTGGTCACTCTCGAGCACGAGGCGGCTCTCGCCGCGTGCGGCGCGATGTTCGCCGCGCACCTCGAACAGATCCGCGAAATCCGAGGCGAATCGATAGGTCAGCCGCAGCGTCAGCGGCCGGTCCGCGAAGTTGCGCACGACGACCCGCTCGTAGCATGCGCCGCTCCAGATGAACTTGAGCCGGTTGAGATGGATGTTCTCCCGGCGCAGCGCGATCTTGCCGTCTTCGAGCAGGTCGGGATTGCTGAGATCCGCCGTGAATACGGCGTTGTCGTCCTGCGTCACCGAGCTCAAGAGGAGCGGCCGCGCTTCCTCGAGCAACAACTGCAACTGGGAGAGCATGCGGGTGTCGCGGTGGTAGAGGCCCTCGGGATTGCCCGGCTCGCCGCCGATGTCGCCCCTGTGATCGAATACCGCGAAGGTGTCGCCATGCTTCAAGGTGCGTGTGCGCCGCTGCTGCAAGGTTGCGCTCACGGCGATGGCGAATTGCGGAGCGGGCGCCTCGTCGACCGAATGACTCGCGGGAGACGGATCCGGCAGTGATGATGTGTTCACGCGTTGTTTCCGATTACAGACATGGGGATGGCGGGGCTTGTAACTTTTTCACGATCGCAACCGGCGCTCGATCGATCGGCGCGCATCTGCGACATAAGAGTTCTCTGACAGGGATCAGTTCCATCTTGAAAGCCGACATTCCCAGTTGCAGCGGCTAGGATACCTGCGTTATCGATCGTTCTACACGGGTGGGGAACACATGAAAATTGCGCAAGTTGCACCGCTCACCGAAGCCGTGCCTCCCAAGCTGTATGGCGGCACCGAGCGCGTGGTCGCTTATCTCACGGACGCGCTGGTCGAGTTGGGGCACGAGGTGACGTTGTTCGCCTCGGGGGACAGCCTGACCAAGGCCAAGCTCGCTCCGATCTGGCCGAAGGCATTGCGACTCGATCCGAGCGTAAAAGATCACTTGGTTCCCCTGTTCATGCAATTGGAGAGCGTGGCGCGCCGCGCGCACGAGTTCGATGTGATCCACTGCCACCTCGACTACTTCGGTTATCCGTTGCTGCGAAGGCTGGGGACACCCTCGGTCACCACGTTGCACGGGCGGCTGGATCTGCCCGAGCTTCCGGCCCTGTACGGGTTGTACGGGGACATGCCGGTGGTCTCGATCTCCGACTCGCAACGCGTGCCCTTGCCCGAGGCCAATTACGTGGCAACCGTGCTTCACGGCCTGCCGCGAAGCCTGCTGGCAAAAGGCCCGGGCCGCGGAGGCTATCTGGCGTTTCTGGGGCGCATCTCGCCGGAGAAGGCGCCGGATGCGGCGATACGAATCGCCGCCCGGGCCGGCATCCCGCTCAAGATCGCCGCCAAGGTGGATCGCGTGGACGAGGAATACTTCAAGACCCAGGTGGAACCTCTGCTGTCGCTCGGCCAGGTCGAATTCATCGGCGAAATCCGCGAGGATCAGAAGCAGGAGTTTCTGGGCAACGCGGCCGGCCTGTTGTTCCCGATCGCGTGGCGCGAGCCGTTCGGGCTGGTGATGATCGAGGCGATGGCGTGCGGAACGCCCGTCATCGCGGTGGAGAACGGCTCGGTGCCGGAGGTCCTGGAGGACGGTTTGACCGGATTCATCGTGCACAGCGAGCAGCAGGCGATAGAGGCGGTCGGGCGGATCGGATCCCTGAACCGGGATCGCATCCGCGAGGAGTTCGAGCGGCGCTTCACGGCGCAGCGCATGGCGCAGCATTACCTGAATCTGTACGCCCGGCTCGGCCGCGCGCGGCAGGTTCCGACGCTCACCTCGGTGGCGGAGGGGGACGAATTCCTGTCCGGAACGCTGGTAACATGCCGTCATGTTCCCAACGCCGCGTCCCCCCGAGACAGCATCCCGGCCGCCGCGATCAGCGATTCCGGGTTGGGTGTTCTCCAATAGCTATGCATCCCTTCCCGACGGCTTCTACACGCGAATAGATCCGGTCCCGGTCGCCAACCCTCGATTGATCCAATTCAACGGGGTGTTGGCGACGGAACTCGGCTTGGAGTGGCGTTCGCTGGATGGAGCATCCCTGGGCGCAATCTTCTCGGGTAACTGCGTGCCCGAAGGGGCGGATCCCGTTGCGACGGCTTATGCGGGCCACCAGTTCGGCCACTTCGTGCCCCAACTCGGCGATGGACGGGCGATTCTCCTGGGCGAAGTGATCGACCGCGCCGGGGTGCGTCGCGATATTCAATTGAAGGGATCGGGACGAACTCCGTATTCGCGCGGGGGCGACGGCCGCGCGGCGCTCGGGCCGGTGCTTCGCGAGTACCTGGTGAGCGAAGCGATGCACGCGCTCGGAATCGAGGGCACCCGCGCACTCGCAGCCGTGAGCACCGGCGAGTTCGTCGTTCGGGAGGGGTCACTTCCCGGCGCCATCGTGACACGCGTCGCGCGAAGTCACGTACGCGTCGGTACATTCGAGTTTTTTGCGGCGCGAGGCGATCTCGGCGCGGTGAGGCGCCTGGCCGACTATGTCATCGATCGACACTACCCGGAGCTCAAGGGGGCGGAACACCCCTATCTCGAGCTGCTGCGCGCGGTATGTCTGCGCCAGGCCGCGCTGGTCGCGAGCTGGATGCAGGTGGGTTTCATCCACGGCGTGATGAACACCGACAACACGTCGGTATCCGGCGAAACCATCGATTATGGCCCCTGTGCATTCATGGACAGTTATGACCCGGCGACGGTGTTCAGTTCGATCGATTCGAGAGGCCGCTACGCCTACTCAAACCAGCCGCACGCGGCGCAATGGAATCTCGCGCGACTCGCGGAGACGCTCCTCACGCTGATCGACGCGGACCCCGTACGCGCGGTGGAAGCCGCCGGCCCGGTGGTCGAGGATTTCTCCGTGCTGTTCGAGAAGTGCTGGCTCCGCGGTTTCTCCGCGAAACTGGGACTTCAAAGCCCCGAGCCGGCCGACGCGACCTTGATCCGGGCCTGGCTCGAAATCCTGCATCGAAACGAATGCGATTTCACGCTGACCTTTCGACGGCTGGGCGAGGTTGCGGACCATGCGGAGAAACTACCCGCGGCGGCCGCAGAACTCCCGCTGCGATCGCTGTTCCAGCGACCCGATGAGTTCGATTCCTGGGCTCGTGAATGGCGGGCGCGCCTCGCGCGCGAGACCGTGCCGCCCGGGGGCCGCGGTGCGGCCATGCGACGCGTCAACCCCGCAGTCGTCCCCCGCAATCATCTGGTGGAACAGATGATCTCCTCCGCGATCGATGATGGGAATTTTGCGCCTTTCGAGCAGATGCTCGTGGTGCTTTCCACGCCCTACGATCTCGATCCTGAATTCGTCCGCTACGAGTGTCCCCCCCGACCCGAAGAGCGGGTGCTGCAGACGTTTTGCGGCACCTGACGCCCGCCCAATGACGCCCGCTCCCGGCATCACGGCAGCCCCCTTCTGGCAGGAGGGAAGGGTTCCAGCGCGCTGCAGTGACCCGCTGCCCGCTGAAGTCGATGCGCTCATCGTAGGGGGCGGATATACAGGCCTTGCGGCAGCGCGCGAAACCGCGGCGGCGGGCCTGGTCACCGCGGTGCTCGAAGCGGGCGAAATCGGCGCAGGATGCTCCGGTCGCAACGGCGGTCAGGTCGCCTATAGCCTAAAGCCCTCGTTCGCGCGCTTGAGCGCTCTGCACGGCCGGGAGCGTGCCCACGCCATCTGCCGGGAAGCGCTCGACGCCGTGTCCTATTTGCGATCGCTCGCAACCAGAGACGGGGTGGATTGCGATTGGCAGGACTGCGGCGGCTTTTACGGCGCGCATACGCCGCGACATTTCGAGCGCATGGCGCGTGAGGCCGATACTCAACCGCAAGGACTGGAGCAGCGCATCAGCATCGTGCCGAGGGCCCGGCAGCACAGCGAGATCGCCACGGATTACTATCATGGCGGTTGCGTCTACCACGACGACGCGTCGCTGGATCCCATGAAGTTGCTGCTGGCGCTGCTTCGCCGTGCGAGGGATCAAGGCGCGCTGGTCGCGGATCAATGCCGCGCCGAGAACATCCGCGCGGCGGCAGGCGGGTTCGAGGTGCTGACCTCCCGGGGGATGATCAGGACGCGCAAACTCCTGATCGCGACCAACGGGTATTCCGGCGCCTTGTCGCCGTGGCATCGGCGGCGCGTGATTCCCATCGGCAGCTATCAGATCTGCACGGAAACGCTGGGTGTGCAACGCATGCGGTCGCTCATCCCCCACGGGCGCAACGTCTCGGACTCGCGCCGGGTCGTCGTCTATTACAGGCCCTCCGCCGACGGCGAGCGCCTGGTGTTCGGCGGCCGCGCCGCCTTGTCGGAACAGGATCCGCTGGCGTGCGTCGAACGGCTCAAATCGATGATGATACGGATATTTCCACAGCTCTCGGCAGCGCGCATCGATCACGCCTGGGTCGGGTGGGTGGCCTATACGTTCGACACCATGCCGCATTTGGGGCAGCGAGAGGGCATTCACTACTGCATGGGGTATTGCGGGCAGGGCGTGCCTCTTGCCCCTTACTTCGGAATGAGGATCGGACAGCAAATGGCGGGACTTACGCAAGGGCGAACGGCTCTCGATGGGCTCGCATTTCCCACGCGCCCGTATTACGCAGGGACGCCTTGGTTCCTCGCGCCCTCGGTTTGGGCGTATCGCACCCTGGACGCCGTCGGGTTGTAGGCCACGCCATGCGGGAATCCACGGTTCGCACCCGCGGCAGGTACGCCTCTTTCGCCGAGCTTGCCCGCCACGAAATTCCGGGCAAGGACTATCGGGTCGAGGTCGTCGAAAGGCCGAACGCATCCGTGCTCGTGGTGGCGCCGCATGGCGGACTGATCGAGGCGGGCACCTCGCAAATCGCCGCATCGATCGCGGGCGAAGATTTCCATCTGTTCAGCTTCGAAGGATTGAAGCCATACGGCGAGAACCGCGCGCTGCATATCACCAGCCATAGATTCGATCATCCGCGCTGCCTCGATCTGGCCTCCCGCAGCGAGGTCGTGTTGAGCGTGCATGGTTGCATCGGCGAGTCGTGCATTCACGTAGGCGGACTGCACGAGGAGCTGACCCGGCGCCTGGCGGCCGAGCTGTCGTCCGCCGCTTTCGACGTCGTGTGGCCGAGCGAGCGGTATCCGGGACGCCACCCTGCCAACATCTGCAACCGCGGCGCGGCCTCGAAGGGAGCGCAGCTGGAGATCACCTACGATCTTCGCATCAGCGGCCGGCAGGAACGCCTCGCCAGAGCGGTGCGCCGCGCGCTGCTCTCGTTCCGCGAGCCGCCGCAGTCAGCCCCCCTCGCGGTTGGCTGACTGCGGCGCTTCCCAGCCGGGACGCTCTTCCTACATGGGACGGGTCGGCGGCGAATCGTAAGACCGAGAGACGCCATAGAAAGAGTGCACATCGCTCGCCCACGTGGTGTCCGCCATGCTCGGCCAATGATCCTTATCGAAGCCCGGAGCATTCTTCAGCTTGTCCTTGCTGACATTGAGCAGGAATCGCTTGTTGGCCGTGTCGAGCTTGAGGGCCTGCCAGGGAACGGCGAACAGCCGGTCGCCCATCCCCAGGAAGCCTCCGAACGACAACACCGCGTACGCGATCCGTCCGCTCTGCATGTCGATCATGAGCTCCTTGATGTTGCCCAGGTTCTCGTCCGTGGAATTGTAGACATCGTTGCCGAGCAGCGTGTCGGCTCCCATGAGCGCCGGCCCGGGGCCGCCATCGGTGCTGTAGCCCTTGTACATGCCATAGGTATCACGGGAAACGTAATTGGTTTGCATTGATTCCTCCATCGATCGATCGGTTGAGTAAGTCCACAGGGCCAGGCTACTCGTCCACGCGGATACGGATGTCGGCCGGCTGCACCGCCCTCATCCGTTCCGCTCGGCATCGCGCGTGGGAGCCGGCTGACGCAGAAGTCCGAGGTTTTTCGCGGTAGCGCCGAACCCTGCTCGCTATATACAATCGGGCATAAACCACTCCCGGGATGGCTCCATGAACAGATTGATCGGGATTTGCCTCGCCGTCTGCGCATCTGCCCTCTCACCCCAAGGCCACTCCGAGGAGGCCAACAGAACCACCCTGGTCGTTTTCGGCGCAGCGTCGTTGACGAACGCACTCCAGGACCTGGGCGACGCCTTCACCAAGGAAACCTCCATCGCGGTGAAATTTTCCTTCGCGGCCAGCTCCACTCTTGCGCGGCAGATCGAGAACGGCGCACCGGCGGACATCTTCATGTCCGCGGACACGGAGTGGATGAATTATCTGCAAGACCGGCATCTCATCCAGGATTTGACGCGCCGTGACATCGTCGGCAATCGATTGGTGTTGATCGCGCCTGCCGACAGCACCCTGCAGCTCAAGATCGGACCTAATTTCGCGCTCGCCGCCGCCCTCGGGCAGGGCCGGCTGGCGACCGGAGACCCCGCCGCAGTGCCGGTGGGACGGCACGCGCAATCGGCGTTGACGAAGCTCGGGGTGTGGAAGGATGTCAAGGATCGGATCGTCCGTGCCGATAGCGTTCGCGCCGCGCTGACCTTCGTGGATCGCGGCGAGGCGCCGTTGGGCATCGTCTACGAGACGGATGCATTGGTCGACAAGAAGGTGAGGGTGATCGATGTGTTCCCCGCCGACAGCCACCAGCCCATCATCTATCCCTTGGCGCTCACCCGCGTGGCGCAACCCGGGGCGGCCAAATTCGCCGCATTCATCGCGAGTCCCGCGGGCGCGCAGATGTTCAAGTCGTATGGTTTCATCCCCTTGCACTGAGTCTGTTATGCCGCACTTCTGTAGGTGCATTCCCTCAATGAACCATTACCTTCGATGACAGCCCCGCCTGCCTCGAACGGTATAAAACCCCGCTCAATAGCAAAGCAGCCCCGGCTCTTTCCTACCGTGTTCATAAACTCCACCCGTCCGCAGCCGGCGTTGCGGCACGTTGCGCCTGCGGGGGCCGCATTTATAGTATCGAGGATTCGTTATGGCGTCTGAGGATGAGGGATCTCGTGGAGCCGGCGGCCGTGACGAGGACGGCAAGGACGAGAAGGGCAAGGGGCACGACCAAGACGATGGTGAAGAGCACGGGAAGGACGCCGGCAAGCCGCGCAGCAAGAAGCCGCTGATCATTGTCGCCGTCGTCGTGGTGGTGCTCGCGATCGTGGGGTTCTTCTTCTGGTTCGCGAGGCGCAACGAGGTCACTACCGACGACGCCTATACCGACGGCAACGTCGTCACCATGGTTCCCAAGGTGTCCGGGTACGTGATCCAGCTCGGGGTCAACGACAACACGCACGTGAAGAAGGGCGAGCTGCTCGTGCGCATCGATCCCCGCGATTATTTGACCGCCCAAGCCCAAGCGGAAGCGTCGCTGGCGCTGGCCAGGGCACAACTTCAGTCTGCGCAGGAGGCGTTGCGCATTGCCCGGGTCCAATATCCCGCGCAACTCATGAGCGCGGAGGCCCAGCAGCAGGCAGCCGCCGCCTCGCTCGAGCAGGCCCAGCGTCAGTATGCGAGGCAGCACGAAGTCGACAAACGGGCCACGACCCAGGAGAACATCGATGCCTCCACCAGCCAGCAGCTGAATTCTGCCGCCAATCTGAAAAGCGCGAAGGCCCAGGTGCAGGTGGCGCGCCTGGTGCCCGAGCAGATTCGTCAGGCCGCCTCGACCGTGGCGGAACGCGACGCCCAGGTGAAACAGGCCGAAGCTCAACTGGCCCAGGCCAATCTCAATCTGAGCTACACGGAAATCCGCGCGCCCTCGGATGGCTTCGTCACTCAACGCAGCGTCCAGCTGGGCGATTATGTGACGGCCGGCGCCACGATGTTCCTGATCGTGACTCCCGAGGTCTGGGTTACGGCGAATTTCAAGGAATCGCAGATCGGGCGCATGCGGCCGGGCGACCGGGTGGACATCGAGATCGATGCCTATTCCGGCTACAATCTGTCGGGCTACGTGCAGAGCATCCAATATGGCAGCGGCTCGCGTTTCTCGGCGTTCCCCGCGGAGAATGCCACCGGAAACTTCGTCAAGATCGTGCAGCGCATTCCGGTGAAGATCATCATCGACCGTGGCCTGGACCCGGATCGCCCCCTGCCGCTCGGATTGTCGGTGTCCCCGGTGGTGCACTTCCCGTGACCGATTCCGACTGGCAACCGTCGTCGAATCGCTGGTTGATCGCCGTAACCGTGACGCTGGCTGCGTTCATGGAGGTCCTGGACACCACCATCGTCAATGTCTCGCTGCCGCACATCGCGGGGACGCTGTCCGCGAGCTATGACGAAGCGACCTGGGCGCTCACTTCCTATCTCGTCGCGAACAGCATCGTGCTCCCCATTTCGGCGTTTTTCGGCCGCCTCATCGGGCGCAAGCGCTACTTCGTCATTTGCATCGCCGCGTTCACCGTATGCTCCTTTCTCTGCGGCATTGCCACGAACCTGACACAGCTGGTCATCTTCCGGGTGTTGCAGGGCTTTTTCGGGGGCGGTCTTCAGCCCAACCAACAATCCATCATCCTGGACACGTTTCCGCCGGCGCAGAGGGGCCGGGCATTCGCGCTGACAGCGGTCGCCACGGTCGTGGCTCCGATTCTGGGTCCGACGCTGGGCGGCTGGATCACGGACAACTACAGCTGGCGTTGGGTGTTCTTCATCAACGTGCCCATCGGCGTGCTCACCACTTTCGCGGTGATCAGCCTGGTGGAAGACCCGCCATGGGCCAAGGCCAAATCCAGGGTGTCGATCGATTACATCGGGATCAGTCTCATCGCCATCACGTTCGCGTGCTTTCAGATCATGCTGGACCGGGGCGAGGACGATGACTGGTTTTCATCGAATGCCATCCGAACCTTCGCCATCCTGGCCGCCGTGGGTGTGGCCACGGCTATCGCGTGGCTGCTGTATACCCGCAAGCCGGTGGTGGATCTGCGGGTTTTCAAGGATCGAAATTTCGCGCTGGGGTCCATCGCCATTGCGTGCTTCGCCGTGCTTCTCTACGGCAGCGCCGTGATCCTCCCGCAACTTGCTCAACAGCACCTCGGTTACACGGCCCTGTTGGCGGGTCTGGTGATGAGTCCCGGCGCGCTCGCCGTGATCTTCCTCATTCCAGTGCTGTCGCTGGTGATGCCGCACGTGCAGACGCGTTTCATCGTCACCGCCGGGTTCATCGTGCTCGGGAGCTCCATGCTCTACTCGCGCCAAATTGCGCCGAACATCGATTTCACGCATCTGGTGTGGATACGCATCGGGCAATCGCTGGGAATCGGCTTCCTGTTCGTGCCGCTGAGCGTGCTCACCTACCAGACCGTGTCGCGTCAACTGCAGGGGGACGCGACCGCGCTGTTCACGATGTTCCGCAACGTCGCGGGCTCCGTGGGCATCTCCGTCTCCACTGCCATGATCACGTCGCGGACCCAGGTGCACATGGCCTATCTGTCTTATCACATGACGAACGCCAATTCGAATTTTCGCGCCACCATCACGCAGCTCTCGAACGCGATTCAACACCTAGGGTCCACCGCGGCGGCCTCCGCGCAGAGCGCACTGGGGCAGACCTATCAGACCCTGATCGCGCAGGCCGGGCTCCTGGCGTACAAGGACGTGTTTCTTTATTGTGCGCTGCTGGCATTCGGCTTCGTTCCGTTCACGTTCTTTTTCTCGCCGGTCAAGAAGGCGGGCGGCCCCGGAGCGGCTCACTGATGCGCGCCCCCCGCGCCCCCCGCGCCCTCCGCACCACCCGCGCCATGGCCCCGGCGGTGCTGGCCGCCTTGCTGGTCCAGGCATGCAAGGTGGGACCCAATTTTCAGCCGCCTCACGAGCCCGTGCCGGACCATTACTCGGGTGCGCCCAGCGGGGCCGACGCGGCGGGAGCGCAGGAACCCGCCTCGTTCTGGTGGCACGAGTTTCACGACGCGGAACTCGACAAGCTGGTCGATCAAGCCACGGCGGGAAATCTCAATCTCAAGGTGGCGTACTTGAGGATCGTCGAGGCGCGCATTCAGGTGCAGTCGGCGCGCGCGCAAGGCCTGCCGAGCCTGAACGCATCCGCATCGTACAACCGCGAGCAATTCGGATTGGCGGGAATCCTCAAGAGCAAAGGCATCGGCAATTCCGGTCCCACCTCCTCGGCCGAGGCACAGCAGCTGATCGGGGCGCTCGAGCAGCCCGTCAATCTCTATCAGCTCGGATTCGACGCGTCGTGGGAGATCGATCTGTTCGGCAAGGTGCGCCGCGAGGTCGAGGCGGCGGGCGCCCAGAGCGCCGGTGCGATCGAGTCGAGGAACGACTTGCTGATCTCACTCGAAGCGGAAGTCGCGCAAACCTACCTTCAGCTGCGCGCGGCGCAGGTCTCAAAGGCGGTCACGCTCGAACTCATCGCCGCGCAGCGCGAGATCGCCGACTTGACCCAGAACCGGCACGAGCACGGCCTCGCCGGCGAGCCGGATGTCGATTCCGCGCGGGCCCAGCTCACCAGCCTCGAAGCCGAGCTTCCGGCCTACGAGCAAACGATTTCGAGCTGCAAGCACGCGCTCGCGGTGTTGACAGGGCAGCACCCGGAGGCGCTGGACGCGCAATTCGACGCCCCGGGACAGCTGCCGGCGATTCCGCAGTCGATTCCGGTCGGAGTGCCATCCACGCTTGCCCGCCGGCGGCCCGACATCCGCAACGCCGAGACCGCCCTGCATGCAGCCACCGCGCAGATCGGCATCTCCGTTGCCTCGCTCTATCCGGACGTGTCCCTCGCCGGCACCTTGGGACTGCGCAACCTCGGCACCCGTTATCTGTTCGATTGGTCGAGCCATTTCTACAC
>Ga0182013_10002546_pt1 | contig 23758 bp, 19 predicted proteins | sample 612S2MmetaG_FD_120487 | JGI IMG/M metagenome (GOLD analysis project Ga0182013, IMG submission 120487) | Permafrost microbial communities from Stordalen Mire, Sweden - 612S2M metaG | ecosystem: Environmental > Terrestrial > Soil > Wetlands > Permafrost | place: Sweden: Stordalen | collected...
GGGGTGTTGTCGCGGCCGATCTGCTCGACGAAGCCACCCACCAGGATGCTGCCGTAAATCGCGATGGTCAGCACGATCCACGGCACCACCGCCAGCGCGCAGGCAGCGAGCAAACCACAAGGCAACGGCGCGGACAATCCGGAATCGCCTTTGCCCGACACGGTCGTATAGCGTGCCTGGCCGAGCCACCAGCGCTGAAGCGCGAAGGCCGCCAGGGTAAATCCCAGCAGCAGCAGCGCCAGCACCGCGGCGCGTCCCTGGTCGTGCGCGGCGCCGACCACGGCGAAGAAGATGTCCGTGGACAACACGTTGAAGCTGCCGCCGATCACCAGCGGGTTGGCGAAGTCGGCCAGGCTTTCGACGAAACCGATCAGGAACGCGTTGGTCAGGCCGGGCCGCAGCAAGGGCCACGTCACGCTGCGAAAGATGCGCCACGGTCCGGCGCGCAATGTCGATGCGGCTTCTTCCAGTGTGGGACTGATCCCGCGCAACACGCCCGCCAGGATCATGAACGCGATCGGGGTGAACGCCAGCACCTGCGCGATGGTGATTCCGGCCATGCCGTAAATCCATCGGCTGCGCGGAATCCCGGCATGCTGCGCCAGCCAGTTCGTTACCATCCCTGCGCGTCCGAACAGCAGGATCAACGCCAACCCGATCACGAACGGAGGCGTTACGATCGGCAGGATCGACACGCCGCGCAACACCGGCTTCAACGGCAATCTCGTGCGCACGGCCAGGAGCGCGAACGCCAGTCCCAGCAACGTCGTCGCCGCGCCGACCACGATCGCTTCCATCAGCGAGTGCCACGCGACCCCGCAGGATCCGTCACCCAGGCAACCGAGGCTCCAGACCGACGGATCGGCCAGTTTGATGAAAAACACGGGAAGATTGAAAGCCCCGGCGTCGTCGCGCACGGCGGACGCCAGCACGCACAGGATGGGCCACGCAACGAACACCGCGACCGAACCGCCGACCAGCAGCAACGACCCGGTGATGAAGCTCTGTCCGCCGCCATAGCCCAACCGGGCCAGGCCACCCGCCAGGCAACCCCCACAGATCAACACATATGCCAACGCCCCCCAGCCGAGAGCGTCCTGATGCCAATCGCCGAACCACGAACCGTGCGACCCGATCATCCCAGCCTGTAGCACCAGCCAAATCAGGCCGAAGGCCGCGAACCAGGTCTCCCAACGGGGGCTCACGGCCAGAACGGCCAGGCAGACCAGCATCGGCCAAAGCCAGACCTGGCCGCCGCGTGTCGCCTCGACCAGGATGCTCTGGCCCAGACCTTGTTCGGCGTACCAGGGCAGCAGCAGAACGCAGACCAGGCCCGCGAGCAGCCATGGCCAGCGGATGGCCGAACGAAATGCGCCAGCCACGATCTATTTCGGTGCCGATTTGACTTCGGTGGTCCACCGTCCCAGCAGCCGCTTACGTTCCGCCGAGGACCCGTATTTCGCGAAATCGTAAGCGATCAGCTTGATCTTGCTCAGATCGGGCGCCTGGGGTGGCACTGGTGTTTCGACATTCGACGGCACCTGGTAACTGCCGCTCGCCGCGCCGATCTTCTGCGCGTTGACCGTCAGCGCCCACTCGTAAAACTTCTTTGCTTCGTCGAGGTTCTTGCCGCCCTTGACCAGGCTCATGGAACCGATTTCGTAACCGGTTCCCTCGCACGGCGAAACGACCTGCACCGGCTTGCCGCGGATCGCGACATCGATCACGTCATGTTGAAAGGCGATGCCGATGAGGGTCTCGCCCAGACCGGCGGCCTGCGCGGGCGCGGCGCCGGCTTTGGTATATTCGTTGATGTTGACGTTCAGTTTCTTCAGGTAGACGAAGGCCGGTTCCTCACCCATCAGTTGCACGAACGTCGCCAGCGCGGTCCACGCGGTGCCGGACGAGTTCGGATCGGCCATCTGCACCTCATCCTTGTACTCGGGCCTGATCAGGTCAGCCCAGCAGGCGGGGACTGGCAAATGTCGGGATTTGATCTCCTCCGTGTTGTAGCCGAAGCCCAGAGCGCCGAGGTAAATGCCGACGGTGCGGTACTTGGATCGTTCCGCCTGCTTCTGTGCCCAATCGTGCAACTTCGGTAACGATGGGGAACGGTATTCCTCGGTGAGGCCTTCATCGGCCGCCTGCAAATGCGGATCGCCGGTGCCACCCCACCAAAGATCGGCCTGAGGGTTATCCTTTTCGGCGCGCAGCCGAGCGTAGATCTCACCGGCGCTCATGCGGGTCATCTGCACGCGCACGCCGGTTTCCTTCTGGTATTCCGTGGTCATCGCCCGGCACCAGTTCTCATCCACGCCGCAGTACATGATCAACGTGGGCTCCGCGGAGGCGTGCCGCGCGAAGCATGTCAGGGCGATCAGCAAAGCCAGGCCGGCGAAGCGCGGCAGTCGGGATCCCATACGTTTCCTCCTTCATTTTGGCGCGATCAAGCACATGATCGGGCGGTTAAAGCAACCCGGCTCGTGCGGCATAACGGGACAGGTTCTCGTGCCCAATCCGGGCATAGGTCAAAGGATGCGCCTTGGCCGGATCCTGCTCGGCCTCCACCACAAGCCATCCGTGGTAGCCCGGCAGCGCCGCCAGAACGCCCGCGAAATCGATTCCGCCATCGCCCGGCACGGTGAACACGCCATCCACCACGCTGTCGAGGAAACTGCTGTCCCTGTCGGCAACGTTCGCCATCACCGCGGACCGAACATCCTTGCAATGAACATGGCTGATCCGGCCCCGGTACCGCCGCGCCAGACCGACAGGATCGGCGCCCGCGAACGTGGCGTGGCCAGTGTCCAGCAGCAGAGTCAGGCTGTCCGCGGTCGATGCCATCAGCCGGTCGATCTCGGCCTCGGACTGGATGACGGTGCCCATGTGATGGTGGTAGGCGATCGTCATCCCTTCGGAACGAACCCGCTCGGCCAGGCCGCTCAGCCGCGGCGCGAACACGTCCCACGCCGAGTCCGTCAGCACCGGCCGGCGCGACAGCGGAATTGTCCGGTCGCCATGGATCGCGTTCGATGTTTCCGCCAGGATCAGCACCTCGCAACCGCAACCGCGCAGCAGATCCAGATGCGGCCGCAGCGCGATCATTTCGGCTTCGGCATCGCGCTCCAGCAATGCCGACGAGTACCACCCCGAGACCAATGCCAAACCGTGACGGTCCAGGATCGGCCGCAGCACCGCCGCCTGGCGCGGAAACTTATGTCCCAGTTCGATGCCGGAATAACCGGCCGACGCGGCCTCCGACAGGCAAGTCTCCAGCGGCGTCGCACCGCCGAGTTCTCTCAGGTCGTCGTTCGACCAGGCGATCGGATTGGTGCCAAGCCGGACCGTCATCGCCCGCGCTCCCCCAGTGCCGCTTCATACGCCTCTCGCGCCGCTCTCACCTTCGCACTGTCGGAAACCTCGGGAACCGCCACGTCCCACCAATGCCCGCCAGCTTCCGTGCTGAGGGCGGGATCGGTCTCGATCACGATGACCGTCGTGCGGGGTGCGGTTCGCGCGCGCCGTACCGCGTCCTCCAGCGCCGCCAGATCGCCGGCCGTTTCGGCGATGGCGCCAAGAGCTTCGGCATGGGCGCGCAGATCGACCCCGTGCGGAACCAGGTTATTGAACGCCTCGCCGCCGGTCGCCTGTTGCAACCGGTTGATGCAGCCGAACCCGCCATTGTCCAGCAGCACGATGGTCAGTTTCAATCCCAGAACGACCGACGTGGCGATCTCGGAGTTCATCATCAAATAGCTGCCGTCGCCCAGCATGACGATCACCTCCCGGGATGGATCGGCCATCTTGACGCCCAGTCCGCCGGCGATTTCGTAGCCCATGCAGGAGTAGCCGTATTCGAGGTGGTAGGTGCCGGGACCCTCGGCGCGCCACAACTTGTGCAATTCGCCGGGCAGGCCACCGGCGGCGCAGACAACGACCGCGCCTTCGGGGGCCGCTCGTTGCACGGCCCCAATGACCCGCGCGTCGGAGGGCAGCCCCGTGTTGCCGGGCGCGGTCGCGGCCGCCGCCGTTTTCCGCCATGCGTCGCGCCACGCTTCCGTCGCCACGGTCCAGGCCGACGGCGCATGATACTGTCCGAGAGCGGCGGTCAGCGCCGTCAGTCCCTCGCGCGCGTCGGCGACCAGCGGCATGGCATCGTGCTTGCCGGCATCGAAAGGTTGCGCGTTCAGACCGATCAGCCGGCTGCGAAACAAAGCCCGCGATCCGGTGGTGAAATCCTGTAGCCGCGTGCCGACCGCCAGCACCACGTCGGCGCCTTCCGCGGCGCGGTTCGCCGCCTCGGTGCCGGTCACGCCGACCGAGCCCAGGTTCCTGGGGTGCCGATCGGGCAGGGACCCTTTGCCGGCCTGGGTTTCCACAACCGGGATGCCATGCAGCTCGGCGAAGCGCGCCAACGCGTCTCCGGCCTCGGAATAAAGTACCCCGCCACCGGCGACGATCAGCGGCGAACGGGCGTTGCGCAACGCTTCCACCGCGGCGCGCAACTCAGTCGCGTCCGGCGGTGGCCGACGGGCGCGCCAGGCCCGAGGGATAAAGAACGTCTCAGGCCAGTCCATCGCTTCCGCCTGGGTGTCCTGGCACAAAGCCAGCGTCACCGGACCGCACTCGGCCGGATCGGTCAGCACCTGCATGGCTCGGGGCAGGGCGGTCAGCAACTGCTCCGGCCGAGCGATGCGGTCGAAATACCGGGACACCGGCCGGAACGCGTCGTTCACCGAGACGGTGCCGTCGGACCAGGCTTCTACCTGCTGCAACACCGGGTCCGGCCGGCGGGACGCGAACACGTCGCCCGGCAGAAACAGCACCGGCAGCCGGTTCACATGCGCAACGGCCGCCGCCGTGATCATGTTGCTCGCACCCGGCCCGATGGAGCTGGTACAGGCCATCATCCGCCGCCGCCGGCTGGCTTTGGCGAAGGCCACGGCGGCGTGTCCCATCGCCTGCTCGTTATGTGCGCGGAATGTTGGCAACGTGTCGCGATGGGCATGCAGCGCCTGGCCCAAAGCCGCGACGTTGCCGTGGCCGAAGATCGCCCATACGCCGTGGAACAGGCGGTTGCCCCCGCCATCCTCCTGCGCCGCCAGGTACCGCACCAACGCCTGCGCGGTGGTCAACCGGATGCTGCCCATGTGCGTCCTCCCGCGCGGGATTGTCGCCGCCGCCGCGCTTAGACACAATCGCTTAATGAGGGAACGACATGATTGATATCGCGGTACTGGGCGCCGGCCGAATCGGGCGCATTCACGCCGGCAACATCGCCGCCCACAAGGACGCGCGACTCGCGGGAATCGCCGACGCCGTTCCGGAGGCGGCCCAAAGCCTCGCCGATGCGTTGGGCACCCGCACTCTCAGCGTGGCCGAGGCGATGCGCGCCGACGCCGTGCTGATCGCCTCGCCGACGCCCACGCACGCCGATTACGTGGAGCAGGCCGCCGCGTCCGGCCGCGCGGTGTTCTGCGAGAAACCCATCGACCTTGCGATCCCTCGCGTGCGTAGCTGCGTCGCCGCTGTCCGTGCCGCGGGGATCGTTATGATGGTCGGCTTCAATCGCCGCTTCGATCCGCATTTCGCCACGCTGAAGGCGCGCCTCGATGCGGGGGAGGCCGGCGCGCTGGAATTGCTGACCATCATCAGCCGCGATCCCGCGCCGCCGCCTTTGTCCTATGTCGCGACATCCGGCGGATTGTTCCGCGACATGATGATCCACGACCTGGACATGGCGCGGTTCCTGTTGGGCGAGGAACCGGTCGCCGTCACCGCCGCCGCGTCCTGCCTGGTCGATCCGGCGATCGGTGAGGCGGGCGACGTCGATACCGCGGTCGTCACCTTGCGCGCCGCGTCCGGGCGGCTGTGCCAGATCTCCAACTCGCGCCGTGCTACCTATGGCTACGACCAGCGGATCGAGGCGCATGGCTCGGCGGGCTTGTTGCGGGCCGGCAACGTGGTGGCGACGACGGTCGAACTGGCCAACGCGGACGGGTTTCGTTCCGATCCCGTGCTGCCGTTCTTTCTGGAACGTTACGCCGCCGCCTATCGCGCGGAACTGGATGCGTTCATCCGCGCCGTCGCGGGAGATGGGCCGGCGCGCCCCGATGCCGAGGACGGCCTGCGCGCGCTGCTGTTGGCGGACGCCGCGGTCGAAGCGGCGCGCACCGGCGCCACCGTGCGGCCACAGGAGGTTTGAACGATGCGAATTGGTCTCGTCACGGACAGTCTGGCGCATCTGCCGTTGGACACAATGCTGCCCACCGTGGCCGGCTTCGGCGTGACGATGGTCGAGTTCGGCTGCGGCAATTGGTCACCCGCCCCGCATTTGAATTTGGACGCGTTGCTGGCGTCGGAACGCGAACGAACCGACTTCCTCGCCCGGGCCGCCGATCACGGATTGTCGATCAGCGCGCTGAACTGTTCCGGCAATCCGTTACTGCCCGGAGCGGCGGGGGAGGCGCATCGCGCGGTCACCAGCAAGACGATCGCGTTGGCGGGTCTGATGGGCCTGCGCCGCGTGATAATGATGTCCGGCTGTCCCGGCGGACCTGGCGACGCCAACGCCAATTGGGTGACCACGGCCTGGCCGCCCGAGGCCGCGCGTGTGCTGGAGCGCCAGTGGTCCGAGCAATTGCTTCCGTATTGGCGCGGACTGGCCGCCGAATCACGCGCCGCCGGGGTTGAGCATTTATGTCTCGAATTGCACGGTCAGCAGAACGTTTACAACGTCCGAACTTTGTTTCGCCTGCGAGAGGCAGTCGGTCCGGTGGTCGGCGCCAATCTGGACCCGAGCCATTTGTTCTGGATGGGCGCCGATCCCCTCGCCGCGGTGGGGGCGCTTGGCGACGCGATTTATCATGTCCACGCGAAGGACACGCGGATCAACACGGGCGTCGCGGCGGTGCATGGCCTGATCGACGTCACGCCCATGGACCGGTTGGAGGAACGCGCGTGGTCGTACGTCACGCTCGGCCGCGGCCACGACGCATCCTGGTGGCGCGCGTTCATCGGCGCGCTACGCACGGCCAGCTATGACGACGTGCTATCGATCGAACACGAAGACCTGGCTCTGTCACCGGAAGATGGCGTGCGCGAATCGGTCGACTTGCTGGGGCGCGCCTTGGCCTGAGTGTTTCGACGGAGTTCGTGTTCAGGCCTGCATTAGTTCGATGCTGACGCCATCGGGGGCGGCGACGTAGCAAAGTAAACCGCCGCCCACGCCCTGCTTCAGGGCGACCGGAAAGTGCACACCCTTGGCGCGCAATTCATCGTGGAACGCGGTGAGGTCGCCCTGATATAGGAACCCGAAATGATCGGTTCCATAGGCGTTATGACTCGAATAATCCGAGTAAGGCCGCATCGGCCGAGCCGCTGCCGGCTCCTCGCCCGGCCGGCGGCCGCGAATGAGGATCGTCATCCCACCGAGTTCGACAAAGATCTGCGGCGCCCCGCGCGCGACCGTGTCGGCGGCGATCGTCGCGCCAAACATCTCCACATACCACGCGGCAGAAGCATGCGGGTTCTCGCTGATGATGTGGACGTGATCGAATTTAAACGCCGGATTGCTCATACCTGGTTTCCTCGACCGTTTCGGCGCGCCCTTCGCTCAATCCTCCAACAGGATCGGCAACGCCTGGAGATACGCGGCCTCCGCCCGTTCCTTGAGTTCCGGTAACGTGCAACTGCCAATCGGATGCCGCACTTTCAGGAACGGATAGGTCGGTAGCCCCATGATCCGGGCGATGTTTTTCGCTGTCACCTCGAACGGTTCGGTGCACAGCACCACCGCCCGTTTACCCAGTTGTTCGAAGCTGATGCCGTCATGCAAACTGCACGTCGAGCAAGAGCCTCAATCGCCCAGGCCGGTGATCAGAAAATCGACCTCACCCACCACCTGGGCCAGCATTCCGGCCGGCGCGGGCGCGCTGGCGTTGGATTTATGCCAGATCGAGCGGACCATGCAATTATGTCGCGTTTCGAACAAAGCCGCGACTTCCCGCAGCATTTCCATGGCGTTCAGCTTGTTGTTTTCCAGGATGCCGATGGTCTTGCCCTCAAGCCCGGTGAGCGCCGGCGCGCGAGACAGGCTTCGTTCAGGCCCGGACGATGTCGGATCGTATAATCGCATTTCTTTGCTCCCTTTGGTTACACGCAATCGATGCAAACGCCGATCGGTTTGTGCTGCATGATCGAACCTCGGCCCCGGCTCCACGATGGAATGAAACACGAGTGGCCGCCGGCATCGCCGCCCCCCATCGTGATCAGAATGTCCTGAGGCGACAGGCCGCGATGGACATACCCGTCCTCCACCAGCGCATCGGCTTTATCGCCGTGCTGGCGGTCATATTCGCTGTCCCGGTACTTGCCGACCGACTGCATTCCCTCGACCGACCGTTTCGCGTGTGTAAACAGGAACGATTGAGCGTCCTCCCGGCTCCAGCCGGCGCCGGCGACGATCGCCATGTGCTCGGGCGAGAGGACCACGACGCTCTGCCCCAACGTGATGCAGCCATAATTCGCCATGGCGTCGGCGACAGACCCGAGGATTTGTTCCGGCGTGTTGCCGCCGTGGTTCTCCACATTGCAAAATCCGCCGCCGGCGAACACCGTGACGCTGGAAACGCCTGGCGGATAATCTTGCGTTTCGCACAGCAACGGCCACGGATTGCCGCGCGCCCGTTCCGCGATGCAAAAGCTGTACTTGCCCGGATTGCCCTGCGTCGATTTGTCGGAAATTCCAGGAATCATCTGAAACACATTGCGCAGGATCAACCTCACCGCGCGCCCGATCGTCGCGTTCGCCCGGTTTCCTGGGCCGAACAGATTCACGTCCGCGTTCATGCCGATATCGTCGCAGACCGGGCCGCTGACGATCACCAGCGGCGCCGAACCGCCGGTGCTGGCGGTCGAACCGTGGAAATTGAATTCCGGCTTGTCCATCGCCTCGAACGCGGCGACCAGGACGGGGAAATACTCCGGCAGACAGCCGGCCATGACCGCGTTGACCGCGGCGGCGTGCACAGTCAGTTGCAAGGTGGTGGCTGGATGCGTGGCGATCACCGCCTCGGGCGGCCGGCCCTCGAACGCGAGCATGGCGTGAACGCGTTCCAGAACGGGCGGGATGACCGGCAGGCCGTCGGTCCAGCCCTGCTCGTAACAATAGTCGATGGCGGCGAGCAGATCGTCCGGGATCTCATGGATACGTTGGGAGTCGAGTGGCATGGAGGGACTCCTGGAGAGTGGTTGGCGAGTATCCTGCGATGATTTCAGGGGCGCGGCAAACCGCGGCTACCACCGGTAAACCTTCTCCACCGTCCCGCCCATCAACTGTGCCTTATCGTCCTCGGACAACCGCGTCGTCTCGCGAAACGGTCTTACCCCTTGCTCGTACGTCAACATTCCGCTTGTCCGGGTCCAATCCGTTCCCCACATGCACCGATCCAATCCGAACGCGTCAATAATCCGCAGCACCGGATCCCAGATATCGTCATACGGAAATCCCACCCGGGACAAAGTACACGCCCCGCTGATTTTCACGCGAACGTTCGGATAAGCCGCCAGCGCCAGCAGCTTCGGCAGATCGGCCCATGGCTCGGCCAAAACAGGCGGTTCGTTGGGCTGTAACAACCCCAGATGGTCGATCACGATCACCGTATCCGGGTTGCGCCGCACCAGTTCCGTCCCATGATCCAGCCGCCCCCAACAGAGGAAATTCACCGGCAGCCCGTGCCGACCCGCCGCCGCGAACGATCGGTTCACTCTGGGATCCGCCGGATCGCTCGGCAGTTCGTCGCGCAACATGATGCGCACGCCCACCGCGCCCTCTGTTTTCGCCCAATCGGCCACGACGTCGTCGATCGCCGGATCGGTGACATCGATCGGCTTCACCACGCGAAACCGGTCGGGCCATTTCGCGTAAACTTCCAACGCATAGCTGGGATCGTAACGATACAAATTGAAGGTCGACACGATGATCGCGCCATCGACACCGACGGCGTCCATCGCGGCGGTCATTTCCTCACCGTTCGCGGACGCGGGGCCATGCAGCACGCCAGCCCAGGGACGGGCGGGGTGATTGTGCTCATAGGCGTGGACCTGGACGTCGATCGTTCGCATGGTTGCCTCCCGTTCAGCGGGATCGTTCTATCCCGAGGACCCGGCAGCGCATAGCCAGGCGCCATGGCTTGCGCGATCCGCCCGGCATGGCCAGGTTGCGCGCCAACACAACGCAGGAGGTCTCCCGTGAGCAGCACCACCGAATACACGCCACCACCGGTTTGGATCAACAAGCCCACGACCGGCCGTTTCGCCAACATCAACCGCCCGATCGCCGGGCCCACGCATGAAAAGGAATTGCCGGTCGGCCGCCATCCGTTGCAACTTTATTCTCTTGGAACACCGAACGGCCAAAAAGTTACCGTGATGCTGGAGGAACTGCTGGCGCTTGGCCATACCGGCGCGGAATACGACGCCTGGCTGATCAAAATCGGTGACGGCGATCAGTTCGGCAGCGGTTTCGTCGCGATCAACCCAAATTCGAAAATCCCGGCGCTGCTGGATCGCGGCGGACCGAAACCGATCCGGGTGTTCGAGTCCGGCGCCATCTTGCTCTACCTCGCGGAAAAATTCGGCGCGTTCGTGCCGACCGAGGCCGCCGCGCGCGCCGAATGCCTGTCCTGGCTGTTCTGGCAAATGGGCAGCGCGCCGTATCTGGGCGGCGGGTTCGGCCACTTCTACGCCTACGCGCCGATCAAGATCGAATACGCCATAGACCGGTTCGCGATGGAAACGAAACGGCAATTGGACGTGCTCGATCGCCGCCTCGCCGAGACCGAGTATCTGGGCGGTGCCGATTACACGATCGCCGATATGGCGGTGTGGCCATGGTATGGCGGCCTGGCGAAAGGGCTGCTGTACGGAGGTGGCGAATTCCTCTCAGTGCAGGACTACAAGAACGTGCAACGCTGGACCGATACGATCGCTCAACGGCCGGCGGTGAAGCGTGGGCGCATCGTCAACCGGCTGCAGGGCGAGCCCGCGAACCAGTTGCATGAACGTCACGACGCCAGCGACTTCGATACGAAAACGCAGGACAAGATCGCCGCCGGTACATGAGTACCCGAACGACGCGGGACATGGTCGCCACCCGGCCATGTCCCGCGGCTTTCACTGGTCCAACCAGATCGTCGCCAGATCCTGGTTGACGAAATGGCTCGGGCTGATGTGCCAGCCTTTGACATAAGAACGATGCACCACGATGCGGTTCCACCATAACGCCGGAAATTCGTGCGCCTCGACGTCCACCACCTGCTTCTCGAACGCTCTCATCAAAACCCGTTGCTGGGCCGGATCCCGCTCATGCAGCATCTTGTCATAAATATCGGCCGCCACCGGATCCTTATAGTACCCATAGTTCTCAACGAATAACTCATGCGGCAGATATTTCTGCACATCGAGGATGGGATTGACCACAACCGGACAGCTCGATTCCAGCACCACCGCGAAATCGGCTGCCCGCATGGCCCCGAACCAGGGACCCGTCGGCAGCACTTTCTGCGACACGTGCACGCCGATTTTGCTCCATTGATCGATCAGCCAGACGGCCCCGAATTTATAGGGTTGATCGACGTTGCGAACCAATAGTTCGAATGTCAGGCCTTCCGCGCCAGCCACCTTCAACAGACGGCGTGCTTCGGCGCGGGATTTTTCGATGTCCGGCCAGAACCCCGTCAGTTGCTGCAACTCCTGCTTCGTAGCCGCCATCGGTGAGCCAGGGAACACGATCCCGCCCACAGCCTGCAAAATCGCGATTTTCGACAGCGCGGCGCTGCTGCCCCATTGATCAATCGCCAGCAACAGCGCCCGCCGGACTCGCACATCGTCGAACGGTTTTCGAGAGGCATTGGGTGTCACCAGATCGTGGCAATTCCAGTCGCTGGTTTGCACGGTGACCGCGTCGCCGAGTTCGCTGACCAGCGCATCGCGCGCCGACGGCGGGAAGCCGCGGAACTCGATGGCCGCCCGTCCGGAACGGATCGCGGCGATCCGCACGGCTTCTTTCGGTGCCAGCAATGCCTTGAACCCGTCCAGATAGGGCAGGCCCGCGTGGTAATAGTTCGGATCGCGCGTGCCGCTCATCGATTGGCCAATCTCATATTCCCCGGGCCGGAACGGACCGGATCCCATGATATGCGTCTCGTACCAATGCGGATCGGCGTCGAGCAGCCGCTTTTCGTAAATGAACGCGAACGGGTCCGCCAGGGCGGGCAGAAACGCGCTGGTGGCGAATTTCAGCCGGAACACCACCGTGGTGGCGTCCGGCGCTTCGACGCTGTCCACCATGGAAAAATAATTCTGTCGCGCGCTCAACACGCCCGGGGGCGGAAAGATGATGTGACGCCAACTCGCCGCGACGTCGTCCGCTGTCAGGCTGGTGCCATCGTGAAATTTCACGCCGTCGCGGATTTTAAAAGTGTAGGTCTTGCCGTCATCGGTTGCCGTGGGAATCGCGGTGCAAAGATCGCAGTCGAAACGCGTGGTTTCGGACGGGTTCAGTGGATCGACGCGCATCAGCACACTGTAGAACGGCGCGACCATCTGGACGGTCGCGAATGTCCCCTCCCTATGCCCATCCAGACTTGGGGGCGCTTCGGCCGGAATGATATACGTCAGCGTACCCCCACGCTTCGGCGTTTCACCGGCGACGGAACCGCCGCTCGCCACGGCGAACAGCAGCGAGACTGCGATCAACAAACCGCGCATGGACATTTGCCTTTCCCACGGCCGACTTCTGACGACGGCCTTCACTAAAACACGCTAGCCAGCCGCGACAACCAACGCCGCCGCGCGCGCACGAATCTCTTCGGACCAACGCGCCGGACGGCGCGCGTCGAGATCGAGGTTGACGCCAAACTGACCAACCACCGCGATCTCGGCGCCGGTCCGCGCGTTCGTCATACGATGGATCATGCGCAGCGACGAATTGCCCAGATGCCCGATGCCGGTTTCGACCAGATAAGGCGCGTCGAGCGGCAGCGCGCCGCCAATGCGCATTGTCAGTTCAAAGGTTGAAAAACCCCGCCGGTGCTTTTGCATGAACTCGGTATCCATGCCGACCGCCGCGCCAAACTGACCGGACGCATTGGAGAATCGATGCAACATCGCACTGAGAGAGAAATTCCCGGCGACATCGACATCGCCGGGCTTAACCCGCCCCCGCGCGCTCGGAATAAACCCGGCGGTTCCGGCCGGCTCGGTGCGTTGCTCCGCCGCCGGCCCGTTCCACGCCGCGAGCCGCGCCTCGACCGCGTCGCGTTGCCCAGAGGTCAGCGCGGCGTCCCAGCGCTCATCGAACCACGTGACCACCTCGCCGTTGGCCGAATCGACGAAACGATGGCCGACGCGAATCCCGTCCGTGTCGACACCCAGGGCAGCGCTCTCGACATGAAAGCTGGCACCCTTACGCAGTTCGCGCGCGAAACGAACATCCATCCGGCGCACCAGGTCGGCGCGCCGCGACAGATCGCTCAGCCCGAGTTCGTCAGCCAAATTCGCTTCCGACTCCTCCAGCCGGTCGAAGTAATACGCGATCGTGAAGTGCTCGGTCACATCGCATTGCCAGGGCGGCACCGTGCCGCGATACGTTTCGGTCCAATTCGTCATTAACTCAGTCCTCTGAAAAACACGCGCCCGCGATCATGCAAGCAGCATCGCCACGACCTGGTCGAGATGACGGATGCGCGCGTACATCTTCATTGCCTTGTCGAGACTGTACGCATGCGCCGCCGCGTCGCCGCCCCAGCAGCATTCGCGCGCCACCACGCAGGCGATATCGAGATTGAAGGCCTCGCGCACGCTGGTCTCGACCCCGCGATTGGTGGCGCCGCCGCCAATGATGACGACGTCGCGCCGCAGCATGTGCAAAAGCTCCGCGACGCCGGTGCCGTAAAACGCGCTCGGCCGGCGCTTGAGGAACACGTAGTCCTCGGGCCGCGGCGCGATTTCGTCGGGAAAACCGGCGTCGTCGGTGCCCTCGATCGCGTTGGTCAACGGCGGCACGCCGGTCACCGCCGAAAGGTCGGTCGGCAGCATGACGACGTCGGCGCCGTCGGCGCGGCTGACCGGCGTCGTGTAGATGACCGGCACGCCAGCCGCTCGTGCCGCCGCGATGATCCGCGCCCAGGCATCGAGCACCGGACGCATCGCGACCCGTCGCGCCGGATCCGCGGGAGCCAGCGCGCGTCGGCAGACGTCGTAAGCGATCAATGCCGCGCGGCCTGGATCGATGCGTTCGGGTTCGGCCATCGCGGACTCCTCGGACAGACGGGGATGCTGTCGTTGCCATGAGGGTAACGCCGCGGCCGGCACCAGGGCAATCGCCGGAGCATCATGGCGCGACTCCGACGTTGCCTCGCTTCAATCCGATCGGTACCGCGACGAGGCTACCAACGATCAGCGAAACCCCCGCCACCGTCAGCGCCAATGTAAAACTGCCTGTGGTGTCCCGCACCACGCCGAAGAACCACGGCCCGGCCGTTCCACCAAGATTGCCCGCGCCGTTGATCAACCCAATGCCGACGCCCGCGACGGCGGGAGGCAGCACCTCGGTGGGCAACGTCCAGAACGGCCCGAACCGGCCGAGAAACGAGCCGATCGCCAGGCTGAGGAACAGCACCGTCGCGAACACTCCCATCACGCTGGAAAGCTGAGCGCACAACAGGAATAATCCGGAAAACGCGGTCGCCGCGATCATGTGCCATTTGCGTTCCCGCCGCCGATCCGAACTGCGCGCGACCATGATCATCATCACGATCCCCAGCGCGTATGGTAACGCCGCCAGCATTCCCACCACGCCGATCGACAACCCGGTTTCCTTCAACACGGTCGGCAGCCAGAAATTCACACCCCATTCCGCCATCAAAGCCATGAAATTATACAGCGCGAGCAGCAGCACCGCCGGATGCCATAACGTCGCCAGCCAATGTCCCTGAACCGGCCCGGCTTCGCGCGCCTCTTGCTCCAGCGCGGCGATCAGGCGCGCCTTTTCATCCGGGTCCAGCCAACTGACGTCGCGCGGGCTGTCGGCGATCGCCCACCACCAGACAAACGCCCACAGCAGCGCCGGCGCCGCCTCGACAATGAACATCGTCCGCCATGTGGAATGTTCCAGGATGAAGCCTGATAATGGGTTGGCGATCACCGGCGCCACCGCCAGGCTGAGCAGGAACAGCGTGTTCGCCCGCGCGCGTTCGGGTCGCGTGAACCAGCCGCGGATCAGCACGATCGTGCAGGTCAGCACCCCACCTTCGGCGATGCCGAGAGCGAAACGATTGACGATCAGTTCCGTCTCCGTCGTCACGTAAGCGGTGGACAACGCGATGCCGCACCACAGGATCAACTGCAGCATGATCACCCGCTTCGCGCTCCACACGCCCGCGAGGCGTCCGGCCGGGATCTGCAGAATGATGTAGCCCCAGAAGAACATGCTGGTCGCGAAACCAATCGCCGCCGCCTTCAGTCCCAGATCCTGGCGCATCGCGGGGATCGCCATCGCGATATTGGTACGGTCGATGAACGACAGCACGTACATCACGAACGCCACGCCCAGGATCCGTGTCCAACGGCTGTGCGCCGGGTGGGTCAGATGCCTCAGATCCATCGTCGGTTTCCCCCGCGCCATCCCGCGGACGCCATGACCTTCATGCGAGTCGGCCGATCCGCGTGCCGACCTTGACGCATGAAGCAATTTTCGTCGAACTCCAGGAACCCCGGACAGGATGCCGACCGACATGGATACCGACGACCTCTGCTTCACGTCAGCGGCGACGCTCGCGCGTTTGATCGCGGCGCGGGAAATCTCGCCTGTCGCGGTGACCGAAGCCGTGCTCGCGCGCGCCGACGCGGTCGGCCCGGCACTCAATATTTTCGCACATGAAATGGCGTCAGCCGCCCGCGCCGGCGCGCTCGCGGCCGAGGCCGCGGTCATGCGCGGTGACCAACTCGGCCCTCTGCATGGCGTGCCGATCACGATCAAGGACAATGTCGCGATCGCCGGACTTCCGCTGGCCAATGGCTCCGCCGCGTTCCGCGATGCCGTGCCGATGGCCGACGCCGCGGTGGTGCAACGCATTCGCGCGGCCGGCGCGATCATCATCGGCAAGACCAACCTGCCGGAGTTCGCGCACAAGGTCCTCACGGACAGCCCAGCGTTCGGCATCACCCGCAATCCATGGAATCTGGAGCGTACGCCAGGAGGTTCCAGCGGTGGCGCGAGCGCCGCGCTCGCGGCCGGCGTGGCACCGTTGGCGGTCGGCACCGATGGCGGCGGCTCGATCCGCTGCCCCGCCTCATGCACCGGCGTCGTTGGCCTGAAAGCGACATTGGGCTTGATCCCGCAGGAGACGGTGCCCGACGCCTTCGCCAACTTTTCCTTTGTCGGTCCGATGGCCCGGACCGTGGCCGACACAATGCTGCTGTTGTCCGTCATGGCGGGCCCGAACGCCGGAGATCCGTTCAGCATTGGCGCGGGGCCAGACACGACATCGTCGGGCGAAACGAAAATGGCGGGACTGCGCATCGGTTGGGTCGAGCAGTTTGGCCGTTACCAGACCGATCCGTCCGTCGCGGACCTCATGCGAACTTCCATGACATCGCTCGAAGGGCAGCGGGCCATCGTCGAGCCAATCCACCCGGCGTGCTTCGACGACGTCTTCGACTATTACGTCGTGCTCGCGACAACCAATCACGCGACGCGTTACGGCCACCTGCCGGCGGTCTGGGGCGATCGCATGTCCGCCTCGATCCGCGCCAGCATCGCCAATGGCCAGCGTTATTCCGCCGTGGAGTGGCAGCGCGCGCATGCCTCTCGCACGAATTTGTTCCGTTCCGTGCAGACCCTGTTCGAACGGTTCGATGTGATCGCCACACCGACGATGTTATCGCCTCCGAAGCCGCTGGACGCGGAGGGCTCGATCGCGACGGCGGCGTATGGCGAATGGGCCGCGCCGCTGTATCCGTTCAATCTTTCGGGGCATCCGGCGATCTCGGTCCCCGCCGGCTTCACCGCGGATGAACTGCCGGTTGGATTGCAACTGGTCGGCCCCTGGTTCGGCGAGCAACGGTTGCTGAGTGTCGCGGCGATGCTGGAACAAATTCACGACTGGCCCGCGCGACGGCCGCCGATCTGAAGGCTCTCGCCGGCGTTACTCCTTCTGGATATTCCAGTACGCGACCGTGTAAGCGTCCAGCACGCCCGTGACGTTCTTCCGCCAACCAGTTGCTACTTCGAACTGACCCAGCGGAATGTAAGGCAGATACTGGAACAGCCGTACTTGCAACCGCTCGAACGCCGCCTTGCGTGCAATGTCGTCGGGCGCCCGTAAAAACGCCTGCCGCAACGTCTCGCCTTCGGGATCGCAGGGGAAGCCAGCCCAGTTTTTGCCGGTGCAGGAAAGGTCGATGGCGAGGTTCATGAGGGGGTGGAAATATGAACTCCCGATCGCATGATAAGCGAACAGATTATAGCCGCCCTGATCGAGCGGCTTGTTCGCCGCCCGCATGCGCTGGAACATCACCGCGAAGTCCGCCATCTGCGTCTCCACGTTCATGCCCGCCTGCCGCAACCGCTGTTCCGCGACCAGTGTCATCGCGTTGATCGCCGGCAGTTGCGGTGTCCCGAGCAACACGATGCGCTCGCCTTTGTATCCAGCCTCCGCCAGCAACGCTTTCGCTTTGGCGATGTCGGGAACCCGATACGGTTCCGATCCGACCTCCGTGCCGTACGGCCCGCCGCAAACACTGAACGAATGGCACTCGCGCCATTTCACGCCATCGCCCGCCGCCGCCTCCATCATTTCGTTCTGGTCGAACAACAGAGCCAACGCCTGACGCGCCCTGACATCGTCGAACGGCGGCAGTTGGAAATTAGGACGGATGAAAGCGACGGTCGGCAGCGCCGCGATCCCTCGCACGACGATGCCCTTGTCGCGCAGCATTCCCGTCAGGTCGGGACTGACCTGTTCCCAGAAATCGACCTCGCCTTTGATCAGCGCGTCCGCCGCCGTCGTCGCGTCCGGCATCATGATCCATTCCATCCGGTCGACCTTCACCACGCGCCCGCCCGCCACGCCGTCCGGCGGCTCGTCTCGCGGGATGTAGCCGGCGAATTTTTCGAACACGACCCGGTGACCGGACACCCGTTCGCTGGCGATGTAGCGGAACGGGCCGGACCCGATCGGCTCGGTCATCGGCACCGCCGGATCCCGCTTCGCATCCGCCTCCCGCATAATTCCCGCGATCGGCCCTCCTGGGCCGGCCAGCATGAATTCGATCAGCCCGGAGCGTTGTTTCAAACCCAACACGACGGTGCGCTCATCCGCGACCCCGAGCGACGCCGTCAGCGACCGGAATTGCGCGCCGATCGACCCGCCGCTCATCCAGCGCTCCAGCGAGGCCACCACGTCGCGCGGCGTGACCGGACCGCCGTCTTGAAACGTCAGTCCCGGCCGCAAAGTGAATGTGTAAGTGAGGCCGTCGGGACTGACCTGTTCGCGCTCCACCATCATCGGCCGCGGCACCAGGTGGCTGTCCAGGGCGAACAGCGTCTCGAACACGGTCTGGGCGAAGATCCGCGCGATGAGGTTCAGGCCTCGGGTCGGATCGAGCACCGCGGGGTCGGCGCTCGGCACCACCCGCAGAACCCGGCGCGCGTCCTGGGCATCCGCCGAATGTCCAGGGACCGCCAGCAGCAGCGCCACGACCGCGAGGCAGAAGCGTTTCATGGGCACGAACCCTTGTTGCGATGCACAACTGTGCCAGCAGCGGGGACGGGGGTCGAGGGCCGTTAAGAGCCTTGATATACCGGAGCATGAACGAAACGGCGCTGACCAGGCGCGGGGACGCCCCAACATGCAACTGAGGATACGATCATGACCGATGACACCGCCAAAGACCGCGTCCACCTCACGGTCGCCGAAGCGCGCGCGCTTGGCGAAGCGGCGATGCGGGGCGCCGGCTATGACGACGACGATGCGCGCATCCTGACCGACCACGTGCTGGACGCGGCGCTCTGCGGTTACGAGTATTCCGGCCTGCCGAAACTTCTGAACGTCATCGACGACGCCCATTTCCGCCAGCCCCGGCGTCCTGTCACCGTGCTGCGGGAGACCCCGTCAACGGCGCTGCTCGACGGCGGCAACAATAGCGGCATGATCGCCGCCTACCACGCCAGTCAGGCGACCATCGAGCGGGCGACAGCGAGCGGCCTCGCCATCGTCTGCCTCGGCAACACCTGGATGACCGGACGCAGCGCCTATTACTGCGAAATGATCGCCCGGGCCGGCCTCGTCGTGATCCACACCGTGGCGGCGCCGCCGGCGGTGGCCCCGTTCGGAGGGTCCCGGCCGGCGCTTGGCACCAACCCGATCGCCTTCGGGTTTCCAACCGCCGGCGATCCTTTCGTCATCGACATGGGCACATCGGCGTTCATGGGAACCGACCTCAAGTTCCGCGCCCGTCTCGGCGCGCCTCTGCCGGAAGGGGTCGCGCTCGGGCCAGACGGCCGGCCGACCACGGACGCGAACATCGCCCTTCAGGGCGCGCTGCTTCCATTCGGCGGCCCGGAGGGTGGCTACAAGGGCTTCGGTCTCGCTTTGGCCATGGACGCGCTTGGCGCCCTGGCCGCCGGGACGCGCGCCGCCGGCGACGTGGGCGGCTACATGTTCATGGCGTTCAAACCGGACCTGTTTCTGCCGCCCGAGGATTATCGGCGCGAAGTGGCCCATCGTATCGACACGATCAAAGCCACGCCACGCCGGCCGGGTGTGGACGAAATCCGCATTCCTGGAGAGCGCGGCTACCGCACACGCGCGCGTCTCATCCGGGAAGGCATCGAGATTGACCGTAAAATCCACACCGCGCTGGGCCGGCTCGCCGAGGGCAAACTCGATCACGGCGGGTGACGGCGTGGTCGGGCCGCCGGTTGCTCACCGATCCGCTTCCACCAAACGCCACGATGTGTCGTTCTGTCGTTCGGTTGGTGTCAAAGTTCCGGATGAACGGCGGCCAGACGATCCGCTTCGGCCAGGTCCTCAGGCGTGTTGACGTTGAAGAACGGATCCACGGGATCGGTTCCCCATTGCTCGACCGCGCACGCGTAACGCCCGGTGAACTGGCGGACACGGCGAATGCCCTGATCCGCCACCGCGTCGCGAAGCTCATGCCGAATGGACACGGGCCATAGTCCCGCGACCGGATGGGCGCGGCCCAGAGAGCCGGCGCAGGCAAGGACGGCCTGTTCGCGAAGACGCGCGGCGTGCAGCCGGGGAACCAGGTCGGGCGGCGTAAACGGGGCATCGCCGGGGACGGTCACCACCCACTCGATCGCCGGATCGGCCGCGGCGGTCCACTCCAGCGCGGCGAGGACGCCGGCGAGCGGTCCGGGACGATCCGGCGAACCATCGGCGACGACCGCCAGCCCGAGCGCTTCGAAGCGGCCCGGGTCATCGTTGGCGTTGATGATCAATCGGGTCACGCACGGCGCCAGCCGGTCGACCAGCCGGCTCAGCACGGATCTGCCTCCGACCATGCGCAGGCTCTTGTCGCCGCCGCCCAGACGCCGCGCGAGGCCGCCCGCGAGGATTGCCCCCACGGTCGGCGGGAATCGCGGTGGGAGGGGCGGATCAGCCGTCATCGCCGGCCGCCCCGCGCCGGTACTGGGCGCTCTCTCGGCGAACCCGGATACGGTCGAAAGCGCCTGGCGTTGCAAGGTCTCGCATGCGGCTCATATAGCGGCTCGCGATGGGGACGCGACAGCGAACCCCCCTCGCGCCACGGTCGTAACCCGCGACCCTGTCGCTCCCGGTCGCCGCCTCCGCGATATCGTCAGCGCTCAGCGGCACCGTTAGCTCTGGGCCGCGAACCGCGATCCTGCTCGGGACGCACGCGATGGACCGAAGCGCGGGATATCGCCAATCCGGCCCTGGCGGCCCGCGTCCAGGCGGTCGCTGGCGACGGGCGCCGCGCTCGATCGGGCCGTGGGCGAATGCGATCGTTGATTGGCGCTTCGCGCTCGCCCACCCTGGTATGGCCTCAAACGGTCCGATCCACCAGGATGGGAGCCGAAACACTCGATGGGGGCGGACTATCGGTGACCCGCGCCCTTCGTTGCACAATGCGTGAAAAACCGGGTCGCCGACGCGGGTGACTGCTCAATGACCGCCGCGTCGAGCCTGGTTGGTACACTAAAGTGACGTGCTGGGTCGTCGCTGGTCGAACGAGCAGCATCATTGGGGAGAGCGAAACATGCGCGCGCGGGGACTTCTTCTTATTTGGTCGTGTCTCGCTTCAGGACTTTTGTTTGGTTGGACACCCGCCCGCGCGGCCGCCTTCGGCGATTGCGCGCCGATCGGCTCGCTGGAGAATTTTGAGGCCTCGGCGGCGCCGCAAACGTGGGTTTTCGCCGCCGAGCCGTTCCGTGCGCTCGACGGCGCCGACTACAAGACGATCGAGAAATCAGGCAAGACCTGCTTACAGCATTACGCGCTCAGGCAGGGCATGCCGCGCTCGACCGATCTCGAGATCATGCGCAACTACGCTGACGGCCTCCCGAGCCTGGGCTTCCGCGTCACCAACCCCAACCGGGCGCCGGAGAACGAGATATTCGCCACCATGACCCAAGGTGGCGTCGAGTACTGGGCGCATGTCTGGCCGTCCAACGGCAACGCGCTGCATATTATGGTACTTCAGGTGGCGGCGTTCGAACCGACCCTCGCCCCCGCGGTCACCGCGGCGGACTGCGCGCCGATCCGCGGCCTGCGGGATTTCGCCACCGACCAGCCGCCGCAGACCCGGACCTTCTCCGCCGCGGAGTTCCGCGTGGTCGAGGACAAGGCTTCCAAGGTGGTCCAGAAATCGGGCGCGACCTGCCTGCAGCACTACGCGCTCAGGACTGGTATCCCCAACAAGACCGACCTCGAGATCATGAAGAATTACGCCCAGGCCCTGCCTCAGGAGGGCTGGACCATCACCAACACGAATCGGGCCGAAGAGCAGGAGATCTTCGCCACCCTGACCAAGGACGGCGTCGAATCCTGGGTCCATGTCTGGCCGTCCAACGGCAACGGGGCGCATGTCCTGCTGCTGCGGATCGAGCCGTTCCATCCCAGCCTCGTGCCGCTCACCGCGCGGGATTGCGCGCCGATCCGCGGCTTGCGGGATTTCGCGGCCGACCGGCCGCCGGAGCAGAAGCCCTATGCTTCGCTCGAATTCCGCGCGGTTGAGAATGGCCAGGCCAAGACTGTCACCAAGACCGGCAAGACCTGCCGGCAGGACTATGCGCTCACGACTGGCACCCCCAACAAGACCGACCTCGAGATCATGAAGAACTACGCCCTGGCCCTCCCGGACGAAGGTTGGACCATCACCAACGCGAACCGGAACGAGAACGCGGACGTGTTCGCCACCCAGAACGCGGACGGCGTGGAATCCTGGGTTCATGTCTGGCCGGCCAACGGCAACGGCGTGCATGTCGCGCTGCTACAGATCGCGCCGTTCAAATCGAGCATGAAGGCGGCGCGGACGGTCGCGGAGCAGCCACCACCGACACCCGTGCCGCCCCAGCAGACCGTGCCCCAGCTGACCCTGCCTCAGCTGACCCTGCCGCCGCCCGCGGCAACGGCCGAGCCGGTCAAGGCGGACCAGGGCGACTTCCCCTGGCTGCCCTCGGTGCCTGGATCCACGCTGATCGCGGGCAGGGCCGATCCGGCGCCCTTCTATATTCAGCCGGCCGATGCGAAGCAGCCGGAGCTGGTCGCCAATGGCTCGATCCTGAAGGAGTATCAATCCCCGCCGGGGCTCGGTCTGGCCCAGTTGCTCGGCCTCTATCATACCGCGCTGCTGCGGGCGCACTGGTCCATCGTCAGCGAGCTGCACGCGGCCGGCGTGAATTTGTCGGCTCATTACGGCGACAACGGCCGTAACATCTGGGCCACGCTGCATCTGGCCGAGACCGCCTACAGCATCAGGGTGGCCGATGCGACCATGGGCCAGAATCAGCTCGCCGCCGATCTGGGCGCCAGGTGCCACCTGGCGCTGACCGGCGTGCTGTTCGATTTCAACAAATCGACGCTGAAGCCGGAATCCGACGCGGTGCTGCGTCAGGTCGCGGCACTCATGACACAGGACCCGACGCTGAAGCTGGAGATCCAGGGGCATACCGACAATGTCGGTAGCGACGCCTACAACCAGCCGCTCTCGGAGGCACGGGCGCGTTCGGTCGTGACCTGGCTGACGCGGCAAAACGTCGTGCCGGCAAGGCTGACCGCGCGGGGCTACGGTAAGACGAGGCCGATCGCGGCCAACGCGACCGACGAGGGCCGCGCCCAGAACCGGCGGGTCGAGATCGCCAATCCGGCGTGCAAGATATAACGGGGCCGTGGGCGTTGTCGTTTCGGAAGGGATCGAGCGATGCACCTGTGGGCAACCCTGGCCAAGACCCGTGCTCAGCGTCGGAGCCTGGCATAACGCGCGGTCGTACGTGACCTGGCAAACAATCCGGAGTCGGGCGCCAGCAGCCGTTCTCATTTTGCCGATCGGCTTCCCCAATTCGTCATCCTCCGGCCTGAAATTCGTCATCCTCCCACTTGACCGGAGGATCATTCAAGCCCCGCACAACCTTGAATAGTCCCGCGTGTTCTCACGGGTGCGCGGCGACCGATCCTCCGGCGAGGCCGGAGGATGACGGGAAATGCAA
>Ga0182013_10002547_pt1 | contig 23745 bp, 28 predicted proteins | sample 612S2MmetaG_FD_120487 | JGI IMG/M metagenome (GOLD analysis project Ga0182013, IMG submission 120487) | Permafrost microbial communities from Stordalen Mire, Sweden - 612S2M metaG | ecosystem: Environmental > Terrestrial > Soil > Wetlands > Permafrost | place: Sweden: Stordalen | collected...
GACGTGCATAGTCCTACAGGCTCCTAGGGATTTAGGCTGAAGGTCCCATGAAAAAAGCCCCGGAGTCATTCCGGGGCTTTTTCTGACTGGTCGCCGACTCAGTGTCAGCCTCGAAGGCACGCGAACGATCGCGGCTCGCGCGACCTAAAAACTCGAGCGCCGCGTCTCGCGAAAGAGCATCTTCTTGTTAAGCTCGCGTAGGGCATCGATTGACTTGCGATGTTCGTCGGATCGCGCGTAGCGGCTCGCCGCGCGCAACGAAGCGTCCAGGCTGCGCTCGCGCGCCGCGTAGACGAGAAATGCAGCAAGGTCGCGGTCATCGATCCGGTAGTGCATGATAGTGGTTTTTACCCAATGTCGCCAAAGTTACGCGTCAATTCGAGCGCCCGCAAGAAAATGTTGTCGAGCATCGGCTCGGTCAGAACGCCGGTATTCGTATTCTGACGACTTGGATGGTATGAGGCAAGTCCGGTAATGTGGGGCGATCCGGGCAAGGCGACGGCTGTTTCGGCCCCGTGAGCGAACGGCGCCCGCGCCGAGTGATAGGCCCCGACCTTCTTAACGAGCGCGTGGAACGTGTCGTCGGCGATCTTACCCAAAGTAACGACGACGCGCACGTCGCGCAGCGCGGCGAACTCCGCCTCCAGATAGTCGAAGCACTGCGCGCGCTGCGCCGGGGACGGTTTGTTCTGCGGCGGTGCGCAGCGTACCGCGGCGGTGATCAGGCAGTCGCGCAGCCTTAGGCCGTCGTCCCGATGTTGCGCCTGCGGCTGATTCGCGAAGCCGGCGCGATAGAGCGCGCGGTACAGCCACTCACCCGAGGCGTCGCCGGTGAACATCCGGCCCGTGCGATTGCTGCCGTGGGCTCCGGGCGCCAACCCGATGAGGACGACCTTCGCTCGCGGGTCGCCGAAGGCGGGAACCGGCTTCCCCCAGTAGTCCCAATCGCGATAGGCGCGGCGTTTCTCGCGGGCGACCTGCGTCCGGTATGCGACGAGCTCGGGACATTTGCCGCATCCGACGACGCGCGCTTCGATGAGGTCGATGGTCATACCGCAGTCCGGGCCCTTCGCCGTGCGGTCCGCCCACCCGCCCGGCCGAGCCGGCGTCAGCGGCGGCCGAGGCTGTAGCTGGGGCTGCGCCCGGCGGCTTCGGAACCGCGTTGGGGGTCGGGTCTCGCGCGAGCGTCGTCGACGATGGACTTCGCCACCAGGGCTTCGAGGTTCACGGCCTGCTCGAGCAGCGCCCGGGCGGTCGAGTCCATCTGATCCATGCCGGCGACCAAGGCGCTCGCCGAGGAGGCTGCTTCGCGCGCCGCCTGCGACTGCTCGGTGGCCGTCACCGAGATCGGCACCATCGTCGTGGTGACGTGGTTGGTCGTCGAGCGCATCCCGGCGGCGGCACGGCTGGCGACGATCTGCAGTGAAATGTCGCGGACCTTCCCGCGCAGACTCGTCTTGGCGCTCAGATCGTCTTTGGACGACCGCAGCGCCCCGAGTCCGAAAAAGATCGCGAGCACGAGCAGACCCGACGTGACGATTGGAAAGCCAACGCTGCAGGCGAGCTGCCGGCCTAGACGCATCTTGAACACGCTTCACTAATCGGCGTCCGCGGCGGCTGCCTTGGCGCCCTCCGACCGTTGGGCGAAGATCAAGATTTCGCCATTCTCGCCGCACCGGACGCGCGGGCGCGTCATTGCATAGCGGGGAAACCCAGCTGCGCCAGCGCCTCGTAGGCGACGACGCCGACCGCCGTCGAGAGGTTGATGCTGCGCACGGCGCCCGGGCGCATCGGAATGCGTAAGCAGCGTTCGCCATGGGCCGCGAGCAGCGCGCCCGGCAGGCCGCCCGTTTCTTTACCGAACACCAGCGCGTCGCCGACCGCGAAGGGTGCGGCGCGATAACTGCGCGCGGCGCGAGTCGAGAGCAGCCACACCCGGTCGGGCGGGAAGCGCCGCAAAAAGTCGTCCAGCGACGGGTGGACAACAACGGTGAGCGCCGCCCAATAGTCGAGCCCGGCCCGTTTGAGCGCGCGATCGTCGATCGAAAACCCGAGCGGCTCGACGAGATGCAGCGCGCAACCCGTCGCGGCGCACAGCCGCGCCACGTTGCCGGTGTTGGGCGGGATCTGCGGTTCGACCAGTGCCAGGTGCAACGGTGCGGCGGCCACGGCTTCGGCCGGCGTCACGCGCATCGCCGGCTGGACGCTCATTCGTTGGCCAAGCGCACCAGTTCGGCGCCCCGTTCGAGCGGGACGGTCGCGAACGCGGCGCCGCCGTGCGCCTGCCAGACGCGTTCGAGCGCTTTGCGGTCGTAGGTCGTCACGATATCGACTTGCGCGGGATCGTTGAACTGGGGATGACCGTAGCGCGTGAAGCCGCGCAGAACGGCCAGATGGCCGTCGCTGTGATCGAGCGGCGCGCCGGGAAGGTCGGCGCCCTTCCACGAGAACGACAGCGCGAGCGGGATGCCGGCGGCGATGAACCCCGCGGCGTGATCCAACCCGGCCAGATGCGTGAGCGCCGCACGCAAGCCGAACCGGCTGGCGAAGACCATGTTGAACACCCAATTGCCCGTTCCGCCGTAGCGCTCGTCGTAAACGCCGCGCACGATGTGCGCGATGTCGTGCGGCTTCCCCCAGTACGCCAACAGCATCGCCAGCGACGTGGGCGAACACCAGCCGCGCTCTTCGGGGTGGGCGACCAGAAACTGCGAGAGCGCCGGAACGTCGAGGGCGGTGCGCACCGTCGCCGGCTCGCTCGAGCGGCGATGCATGGGCGTGCTGATCGCGATCGCGTCGAGCGCGGCGTCGCTGCGGACTTCGATCGCGACCATCGGCAGCGGCGATTCCACGATGTCGGTCGCGATGCGGGCGACTTCGTCGCCGCCGCACAACGAACGCCGTCCGTCGGGCGAGAACTCGATATACGGCAGCCAACGCGAAACTTGACCGTCGGCGCGATAGATCGTCAAGTCGACGCGGCCGCGCTCGGCGCGCGTGTTGAGCGAGACGACCGCTGACGTCGCCGGTTGGATGCGCACGATGGTGCGCTCGCCCGCGGGCGCCGCGATCGTCAGCATGTCGAACTCTTCGCGTGCATCAAATCTCCCATTCGTAACTGTTCCACGCACCGGCCATGTCGTATTGCGCGGGAACGTAGTGCCGCAGATCGCTGTTGTATCCGACGTAACTTACTTCCCAGTACAGGAAGATCGCCGGAACCATCTCGTGGATGCGTTCCTCCTCGCGCTGGTAGAGCGCCCTGCGGCGCGCGCGGTCGAACGTGAGCAGCGCGTCCTCGCTGGTTTGCGTGATGATCGGATCGTTGAGAAAGGACGTGTTGGCGCCGTGCGGCGGGATGAAGTTGCCGCTCCAGTTGCCCGCGTTGTCCACTTCGGGACCGTTGGTGTCGATGCTCCAGGAGAGATCGTATGTGCCGCTATAGAGCGGACCGTTCTGCGCGAACAGGTAGCTGGGCGGATAGTTCTTGATGCTCAGATCGATGCCGACGGCGCGCAGTTGCTGCTGCATTCGGACCTCGGCTTGTTCGTTGCCCGGTTTGTTGGTCGAAGAGACGGTGAGCACGAGCGGAACGCCCGCGCGACGGCGCGTTCCCGCCCCGTCGACGTTCCAGCCGGCGGCGCCCAGCAACCGTCGCGCCGCCGCGGGATCGTAGTGAAATTGCGGGATGCTCGGGGCTGCCCACGAGTCGGGTACGATGTCGCTGACCGCGCGCACGTTCACACCGTGATAGACCGTCGCATTGATACGATCCCAATCGATCGCCTGCGCGATCGCCCGCCGGACCCGCACGTCGGCGAGTGTGGATTTGCGCGTGTTGAGTTCGAGATGACGCCAGTTGGCGATCAGCCGTTTTTCGGTCTTGACGCCGGTGAGTTCTTTCAAACGCGGGATCTGTGTTTCGGGGATGTTGTCATACACGTCGACCTCATGCGTTTCGAGCTCCTCGAAGAGCGTGTCGGGATTGGGCACGATCTTCCAGGTCAAGGCCTTCAGCTTGGGCGGCCCGCGCCAGTAGCGCGGGTTTGGTACGAATTCCAGTGACGCGCCGTGATTCCAGGCTTGCAGCAGCCACGGTCCGCTTGAGATCGGTGCGGTATTGAACGCCGCCCGGTTGAGGCTGGGAAGGTTCCCCAGCAGATGCTCGGGCAGCGGCGGATACGACGAGCCGCCGCCGCCGCCCCAAATCTCCGAAACGATCGCGCTGTTGGCGCGTTTCATGTGCACGACGAGCGTCGTGCGGTCGGGCACGTCCATCGAGGCGACATCGTCCCAGCCGACGCGCAGCTTGGTATCGTTGCGATCGTCGATGGCGGCGCGCCAGGTGAAACGCAGATCGCGCGCGTCGAGCGGCGCGCCGTCGGACCAGCGCAGCCCGGGGCGAACGTGCAGGGTGATGGTCTTGTTGTCGTGGCTTATTCCGCCGTTTTCGTAGGTCGGGATCTCGCGGGCCACTTCGGGCATGAGATTTCCGTGCGCGTCGTAGCGAAATACGTAAGCGAACAGGAGCGTCTCGACGACATCGGCTGCGGCGTTGTGCGAGAACAGCGGGTTGAGCGCGTCGGGTTCGTCGGTTGCGCCCAGGCGCAGATGACCGGGGATCGTCCACGGATTGCGGCCGCCGCCCGCGGGTCCGCCGCCCCCCGGCGCGATCTTCGTGCAGCCCGCGAAGAACATGACGAGCGCCAGCGCAGCGACGAGCGCGGCGGCCGAGCGTCTCACGCCGGCGACGAACGGACCTTACGCATGCAGGACTGCGGTTTTCGCTAACCGCGGTGCGATCGCGTCGTAAAGCGCGAAGGGCCCGAAGCGGACGACGTCGTCGCAGGGCAAGCCGGTTTGCGCGGTCGCGTCGGCGATGGCGGCGCGCGCGGCGACGTCGGTCAGCTCGCGGGTGTTGAGCGCGATCGCGACGACCCGTGCCGGCTTCACGCCCGCGCACAGTGCTTCATACGTCCGAATGAGTTCGCGGTAGCCCAGCAGCGGCACGTCGTAGCCGTCGATCGCGCTGCGTGACGGAATGTGCACGAGCACGAGCGCGTCGGGTGCGCTGCCGTACAGCAGCGCGAGAGTCACCGGCGCGTAGGCCGGATGATTGATCGCGCCTTGGCCCTCGACGACGAGCAGCGCAAGCGCATCGCTCGCGCCGCCGGCGGCGTCGTTTGCGCGGCGTTCGCCTTCGAGGACGAGCTGTTCGGCCGCGCCGGGAGCGAAATCGCAGACGACGCGGTCGACGGACGTGCCCCAACCGGCGATCACAATGCCGGTCTGGCCGGTCGGCACGAACACGGCGCGCGTCCCGCGCTCGTTTGCGGCCCGAGCGAGTTCGAGCGACGCGGTCATCTTGCCGACCGCGCAATCGCTGCCGACGGTCAGCACGATCGTCGCTTCGATGTCGTACGCGGCGCCGGAAAACAGCGGCGCGGCGGGCGGCAAACGCAAATCCCAAATCCGCGAATCGTGCGCCTTGGCGAGTTCGGCGAACTCTGCGTCGTCGCCGAGAATCGTGTGCAAGCCGCTGACGATCTCGAGACCCGCGCGCAGCGCGGCGGCGATCTCCAAGCGGAACTCGGGCGGCAGCGCGCCGCCGGCGGGCGCGATCCCGACCAGCAGCGACGTCGGCTTATAGGCCAGCCCCGCTTCGACGCTGGCGACGATCGGCGCGTCGCAATCGAGATGCGGCAAAACGTCGCGCACGGTCCGCCCGGTGTTGGACGGATCGACGACGGCGACCGTGACGTCCGACGAGTACGCGATCACGCCGTGTGCCGTTTTGGCCGCCCGCGTTGCGAACACGTGCGGCGCTAAGATGAGATAGCGGCGTTCCATGATTCGAGCAGCTCCGTTTCGCGCTTGGGGTCGAGTCCCGCGCCAAGACTCGTGCGGCCGGTTCGGTCGTACCACGCGCGCGTTGCGCGGACGGTGTCTTCGAGCGACCGCACGCGCAAGCCCGCGCCGAGTGCACGCCCGACGTCGACGGCGAAAATCCCGGGATACGGCGTGTCGGGCCGGGTCCACAGCGGCAGATCGCAGTCGGCGCAGCCGTTTTGCGCCAGGAACCCGCCGTCGACCCAGTGCGCGCTCGACGGCGCGGCGGCGTCGGTTCGGCAAGCGTCGACGACGTCGCGCATGCGGACCGCCCCGCGCGCGCTCGTCACGTTGTAGATGCCGTTGCAATCACGTTCGACCGCGTGCACGACGAAGCCGGCCAGATCGCGAACGTCGACGAATTGCACGCCGCGTTCGGGCGGCCCGGGTACGAGCACGTCGCCGCCGCGATCGAAACGCACCGGCCAATAAGTGAACCGATCGGTCGGATCGTACGGACCGGCGAGCAATCCGGGACGAATGCGCGTTGCGCGCCGGCCGAAGGTCGCTGCCACGCGCAACTCACTCGCGGCTTTGCGCCAACCGTACGCCTCGGGCGTGGCGGCCGCGGGATCGCCGGTGTAGAGTTCTAGCGTCCGCGAGCCTTCGTCGATGCTCGTTTGGCTTAGATCGTACGCCGAAACCGACGAGATATAGACGTACCGGCCGGCCGAACGCAGATGCCGCGCCGCGGCCTCGACGTCGTCGGGGACATCGGAACTGGGGTCGACGACCGCGTCCCACCCGGCGGCCGGGATGCGTTCGAGATCGCCGGGCCGCGTGCGGTCGCCGGTAATGCGCGTCAACGGCGACTCCGCATCGACGCCGCGGTGCGTGCCGCGGTTGAACGTGGTCACCCGATGCCCGTTTGCGATCAGCGCGGCGACGAGATGGCGACCGAGAAACACGGTGCCGCCCAACACGAGAACGTTCATGCCGGAAGCTTCTCCCGCACGCCCAAGCCGGGGCCGTCGGGCAGGACGATCTTGCCGTCGGCGTAGCGGATTCCATCGAATGGATCGTGGGCGGTCAGAAACGGTCCATCCAGATCGGCCCAATCGACGAGCGGTGAAAGGTGTGCCGCCGCCGTGGTGAGGATTTGCGATTCGACCATGCAGCCCAGCATGATTTTGAAACCGAGTGCGCGTGCGGTGTGGATCATCGCGAGTCCGCCGCGGATGCCGCCGCACTTGACGAGTTTCACGTTCACGCCGTCGACGCAGCCGACGAGCGCCGCGAGATCACCGGCGTCGCGCGAATCCTCGTCGGTGACCAGCGGAATCGGCGAACGTTCGCGAATCCAACGCAGCCGTTCGGGCGTTCCGGCCGGAATCGGCTGCTCGCAGAACTCGATGTCGAAGCGCGCGAGTTCCGCTAGCAATTCGACGCTTCGTTCGGGCGTCCAACCTTCGTTTGCGTCGATGCGGATCGTGCCGGTATAGGCATCGCGAACCGCCGCGATCGTCTCGATCTCGTTGCCGAGCCCGAGCTTGATTTTCAGGATCGGGTGCGCGCCGATGGCCCGCACTTTCGCCAGCGTCTCGGCGAGCGGAGCGATCCCCAGCGTGAACGACGTGCGCGGCGTCGCCTGCGGATCGAGCCCGAACAATCGGTACAGCGGTCGATCGAGATCTTTGCCGATCAAATCGTGCAGCGCGACGTCCAGTCCGCAGCGCGCCGCCGGAGGAAGTCCGGCCAACTGCGCGTCGAGCAGATAGGGATCGGCCGCGAGCCGGTGCGCGTCCAGCGCGGCGCGAACGCTCGCGACGGATTCGGCGTAGCGGCCGATCGGCGCGCTCTCGCCCAGTCCGGTCAGTCCGTCCCATCCCAAGCGCACGAGGACGGTCCGAGAAACGCTGTCCGAACCGCGCGCGATCGTGAATTCATGCACGAGCGGAAGTTCGAGCGGCTCGGTCGTGAGTTCAATCGTGGGCATCCCGAGCGGGCTTCGGCGAAACATCGAGGCGTCATGCAATCCCCGGCCGCGGAGCGCGCGGCACGAACGGCGTCGGCCCGACACGCGTGCGGCCGTCGGCCCGACACGCGTGCGGCCGAGGAATCGTGCGGCGTTGCCCAACATTACGAGTGAGGAACTCGCGCGCTGCGCATTCCATCGGATGACGACGTGGTCCCTGCGAACATTCTCGTACGAGCGATCGCCCCCGCCGACCGTGCCGATTGGCTCGACATGTGGAACGGTTACTGCGCGTTCTATGAAGCGGCCGTGCCCGAACGGGTGACGGCGCGCACGTGGCAGCGGATCGTCACCGGCGACGGGGGGCTCGGCGCGCTCATCGCGGTGAACGCGGACGGCCGGCCGGTCGGATTCGCAAACTACGTCGTCCATCCGTACACCTGGGGCGAGCAGCCGTGCTGTTACCTGGAGGATCTCTTCGTTCGTCCCGAGGCTCGCGCAAACGGGATCGGCGCCGCGCTGATCGAGCGCCTTCTGGCGCTTTGCACGGACGGCGGTTGGGCGCGACTGTACTGGATGACGCGGGCGGGCAACGCCGCTGCGCGCCGCCTGTACGAGCGGTTCGGCACGTGCGACGATTTCGTCCGGTACACGGTGACGCTAGCAGGGTTCAGCTTCGCTGAACCCGTGGCGTTTGGCGCTTCGCGCCCGGAGATCGGCGCGCCCGGCGACGTCTAAGCCGGCGATGTCTACCCGTTCGATCGTTTGGCTGCGTCGTGATCTGCGGCTGACCGACCATGCCGCGCTCTTCGAGGCGGCGCAGCGCAGCGCCGAACTCGTTTGCGCGTTCGTGCTCGATCCCGACTTGCTGCGCGGGCCGCGGGTCGGCGCGCCGATCGTGCAGTTCTATTTCGATTCGCTGCGCGTTCTGCGCGACGGCTTGCGCGCACAGGGTTCCGACCTCGCGTTGCTCGAGGGTGATTTTGCCGAACAACTCGGCGATCTGGCCGAACGCACGGGCGCTGGGGCCGTGTTCTACAACGTCGACTACGATCCCGAAATGCGCGCCCGCGACGAACGCGTCACCGAACGGCTGCGCCGACGCGGCCTCGAGATTCATGCGTTCGTCGATCACGTCTACGCGGCGGCGGACGAGATCGTGCAGCAAAGCGGCAATCCTTACACGGTGTACACGCCGTACCGCAGACGCTGGGAAGCGGTGTTTGCCGAACGTCCGCGCGCGCCGTTCGCGTCGGAGAAGGCGGCCCGGGGCAAGTTTGTCGCCGGCGGCGCGCTCGGCCCGTCGCGTGCGGTTCCGCGGCTCGAGCAGTACGGTCACACGTCGTCGGAACGCTATCCGGCCGGTGGTTTCGTCGAAGCCCGGCGTTTGCTCGACGCGTTCATCGCCGACGGCGTCGACGCGTATCTGGATCGGCGCAACGCCCCCGCGATTGCGGGAACCTCGCGGCTTTCGCCGCATCTGCGCGCCGGAACGATCGGGATTCGAACGTGCGTGGCGGCGGCGCGCAAAGCGCGCGCGGCGCGCACGCACGCAGCGTCGAATATCGACGGCTGGATCGGCGAGTTGATCTGGCGCGACTTCTATCAAGCGCTGCTCGTGCACTTTCCGCGCGTCGCGTATCAACCGTTCATCGAAGCGGGAACGGCGATCGGCTATCTTCGCGACGACGCGGGCTACGCAGCCTGGTGCGAGGGAACGACGGGCTATCCGATCGTCGATGCAGCGATGATCCAGCTCAACACGACCGGCTGGATGCACAACCGGCTCCGCATGATCGTCGCGTCGTTCCTCACCAAACACTTGCTGATCGACTATCACGACGGAGAGCGGTATTTCGAGCAGCATCTCGCCGACGCCGATCTCGCGGCGAATAACGGCGGCTGGCAGTGGTCGGCGTCGGTCGGGACCGACGCCGCGCCTTATTTTCGGGTCTTCAATCCGACGCTGCAGGGGAAAACGTTCGACCCCGACGGTGCGTTCGTGCGAGCGATGATTCCGGCGCTCGCGGGCGTGCCGGAGAAGTTCGTTCACGAGCCTTGGACGATGCCGCCGCGCGTTGCCCGCGCGGCCGGCATCGAGCTGGGCCGCGATTATCCGTTGCCGATCGTCGACCACGCGACGGCCCGGCAGCGCGCCATCGACGTATACGGCGCCGCGCTCAAACGCCGATAGTCTCGTGCGGCTGCGCCGCCGCAGTAGTTGTAACGCGGCCGTTCGAGTCGTGGGCAAGAGAGCTTGGCGCGCAACCGCAAAGGTCGGAGCCGGGTCGCTCGAACCCAAACGCGACGGAGCGCGCAAACAGATCTTAACGCGCGCGCCGTTTCGGCTCAGATGCATGAGATGACAAGAGCGCCGAGCATTTCGCGATGCCGCGCCATATCGAACTTTTCGAATCTGTCAAGTCTTGACTGATGGTGTAATACTTAGGGGGCGACAACGACTGCGCGTGTTCGCGTACTTACGACGGTGTTGGACCAATGTGAACACCTAGGGAGCACAAGCTCCGGATACGATTGGCAGTTCAGAGGTAATTCTCCGAGCTCTAAGCGCCCGGGCCGCACCCACCTGCGAGATCGCAGGTTCTCACCTAGTTTGCAGACGGCACCTGTGGTCCGCGTCGCACCTCAGAGATCGTACGAACCGGCGGCGGCCGGCGCGAGCAGCCGCCGCGCGGCTACGCGCCGCAGATCCGTAATCCGCTGCGCGCAAACGTCCCCGCCCAATAGGAGCCATGGCCGAGCGGCTTCGTCGATCTGGGCGACCGCGCCGAGCTCGCTCCCCGCATCGACGCTCACGAGCAGCACGCGATCCCGCTTGCCCAGGCCGCCGTCGTCGATACCGGCCGGCAGGGCGAATCGCAGCCACGCGCTATCGACGTCTTTGATGAAATGGCGCAGTGCCGGAACGTCGGCGCCGAGCGTTCCCGGCTCGATGCCCGCCAGCAGCGTCACGTTGCGGGACTTCGCGACGCCGATCGCCGCCTTGGCGGCGCTCACGGCGGCCACGAACGCCGCCGGTCGGACGTCACCGGCGGCCGGCAGCACGGTCAGCACAAACATCGCGCCCAAGCCGGCCGCCAATTCGATCGTGGCACGGCGAGCGCTCGGCTCCGTCTCGGGAGCCAGCAGCACGGGATCCGCGACGGCGAGCGGGACCAGCCCCAGGTCGACGGCGACTTTGCGCAGCTGGGCGATGTAATCGTCGTCCGTTCGCGGGAAATGGGCACGCGCGAAAACGACGCCGTCGGCGCCCAGGGCCGAGGCGCAGCCTTCGAGCCATTCGAGCTGCGTGAGTTCTCCACGGGCGAGCTGCCGGTCGAACGAAGCGCTCGTGATTGCCACCTTCATATCCGCCGGCGGTTTCTTGAAAGGCGTGCCGAGGACCTCACCGTTGTCAGCGAGCGACCGTCAGACGCTTGCCGGACTCATTCCCCTGGCAGCCGTCGCGATCGCGCTGGCCGAGTATGCGCTCGACCACGCGCAGCCGCGTTGGACGAGCCCGTGGTTTTGGACCGCGCTCGGCGTAACGGTCGGCTTGCTCGTCTTCGTGCAGGTCCTGCGGTTCATGAAGTCTTCACCCGCGATGCCGTCGAAACCCGATTTTTCGGCGACGTCCATCATCCGCCGCAAATCGACACGCGACGAAGGGAATTCCTAACGACCATGCAGCTCCTCGAGCCCACCGCCCTGGCCGCCCAGGATCCCGAGCTGCATGCCGCGATCGCGAACGAGCAGCGCCGCCAGCGCGAAAACCTCGAGCTGATCGCTTCGGAGAACTACGCCAGCCGCGCGGTGCGCGAAGCGATGGCCTCGGCGATGACCAACAAGTACGCCGAAGGCTATCCGGGGCGCCGCTACTACGGCGGCTGCGAATTCGTCGACGTGGCCGAGACGCTGGCGATCGAGCGGGTGAAGAAGCTCTTCGGCGCCGAGCACGCGAACGTTCAGCCGCACGCCGGTGCTCCGGCGAACATGGCCGTGATGATGGCGGTGCTCAACCCGGGCGACACCGTCTTGGGGATGTCACTGGCCCACGGCGGCCACCTCACCCACGGAACGAAAGTCAGTTTCAGCGGCAAGCTGTACAACGCGGTCGCGTACGGCGTGCGCAAAGATACCGAACTCATCGACTACGACGAGGTTCGGGCGCTCGCGCGGGAGCATCGGCCCAAGCTCATCATCGCGGGTGCCAGCGCGTATCCGCGGACCATGGACTACGCGCCGTTCGCCCAGATCGCCAAGGAGATCGGGGCGACCTTCATGGTCGATATGGCGCACATCGCGGGGCTCGTCGCGGTCGGCCTCCACCCGTCGCCCGTCCCCTTCGCCGACTTCGTCACGTCGACCACGCACAAGACGCTGCGCGGACCGCGCGGCGGCTTGATCCTTACCACCGCACAATACGCTGCGGCGATCGACAAGAGCGTGTTCCCGGGGATTCAGGGCGGACCGTTCATGCACACGATCGCGGCCAAGGCCGTCGCGTTCGGCGAAGCGCTCACGCCGGCGTTCGCTGCCTACGGGCAGGCCGTCATCGACAACGCGCGGGCGATGGGTGAGGAACTGCAGCGTTCCGGCGTCCGGCTGGTGGGCGGCGGCACCGACACGCATCTGCTGTTAGTCGACCTGACGCCCAAGAATCTCACCGGCAAGGCCGTCGAGCAGTACCTCGACGAGATTCACATCACGGTCAACAAGAACGCGATTCCGTTCGATCCGCAAAAGCCGATGGTCACGAGCGGCATTCGGGTCGGCTCGCCGGCGGTCACCTCGCGCGGCTTCGGCGTCGACGACGCTCGCGAAGTGGGCGCCATCATTGGTGAGGCGCTCGGCGATATCGGTTCGCGGACGCGCATCGAGCAGTTGCGCGGACGCGTCAGCGAATTGACGGCGCGTTTCGACGTGCCGTAATTTCGGGCGTATTGCAGACCGCGCGGCTCTTCGTCGCGCCGGTCGCTCCCGAACACGCCGCGGCGAACTTGGCGTATTACCAGCGCAACGCTCAGCACCTCGCGCCCTGGGAGCCGCTCTGGCCGAGCGATTTTCTCACGCTCGACTACTGGCAGTCGGCGACGCGGCGCGCTGTCGGTGAGGCGCGCCAGGACTGGGCACACCGGTTCATCGCGTTCCGCCGGACCGACCCCGAGAAAATGATCGCGAGTATCAATCTCAACAACATCGTGCGCGGGGTGTTCGGCGCGGCGCACCTGGGCTATTCAGTGGATGCCGGCGAACAGGGGGTCGGGATCGGGACCGAAGCCGTCGGCGCGGTCGTGGACTTCGCATTTGCAACGCTGCGGCTGCATCGCATCATGGCGAATTATCAGCCGTCCAACGAGCGCAGCGCCCGGCTTCTGCGCCGGCTGGGCTTCGTGCCCGAGGGATTCGCCCGCGACTACTTGTTCATCGCGGGCGCCTGGCGAGATCACGTGCTGACCGCCAAGCACAACCCCGACCCCAATATCGTCCCTTAGCCGTCGGCTCGGGTTCACGACGCCAACGTCACCGCGCCGAACGCGACGAAGCCGGACGCCGCCGCCGGCTCGCCGAACGCCACGCGGCTTGCGGCGAAGCCGCAAACGCCACCGCGGCTCGGCCCGTAGGGCCGAACGCCACGCGGCTTGCGGCGAAGCCGCAAACGCCACGGGTTCGCCGAAGGCGAACCCTGCTGGGAACGGCCGCGGCGCGCGCGAACCACGCCGTATGCAAAATCCGCGCGTTTCCGTGGTCGGACATCCCGCCGTGCAAGACCGGCTTGCGCGGCTGCGCGACAAAGACACGCCCACGCCGGTATTTCGCAAACTGGTCGAAGAACTCGGCTTGTTCTTGGCCTACGAGGCGACGCGCGGTTTGGCGCTCTACGCGCAGACGGTCCAAACGCCGGTCGCGTTCGCGAGCGTGCAGCGGATCGCGCCGCGGCCGGTCGTCGCACCGATCCTGCGCGCGGGTCTCGGGCTGCTGCCCGGCTTTCTCGATGTGATCGACGATGCGTCGATCGCGCACTTGGGTTTTTATCGCGACCCCGAAACGCTCGCGGCGATCCCGTACTACGCGAACCTGCCCGACGATCTCGCGCATCGCGACGTCTTCGTCGTCGATCCGATGCTCGCGACCGGTCATTCCGGGACCGCGGCGCTGACGATGCTCGCGCGGCGCGGTGCGCAGAACATGACCTTCGTGTGCATCATCGCCGCGCCGTCCGGGATCGCCACGCTGCTTGGCACGCACCCCACCGTGCGCATCGTGACCGGCGCGATCGACGATTCCCTCAACGATCACGGGTACATCGTTCCCGGCCTGGGCGATGCGGGCGATCGCATGTTCGGTTCGACCAGTTCGGTTCCGGTCAGCGCGAACGCACGGTAGCACCGGGACGGACGCCGACGAAACGCGCCGCACACTCGCCGGGGCCCGGCGCGCTGACGGCGGGGCCGCCGGCGTCGGCCTGACGAATACTCGGGCTTCGGTGCAAAACGACGAGCAGATACGCGTGGTTCCGGCGCCCAAAGCGCCGAAGCGTCCGGGCTGGGACGAGTATTTCATGCAGATTGCACGGACGGTCGCCACACGCGCGACGTGCCCGCGGGCCAGCGTCGGCTGCGTGTTGACGCGCGACCGGCGCATTCTGACCACCGGGTACAACGGTGCGCCGCGCGGCGTCGCGCACTGCTTGGACGTCGGCTGCCTTATCGTGCACGATCATTGCCAGCGTGCGACGCACGCCGAAGCGAACGCGATCGTGCAGGGCGCGCTGCACGGCGTGGGGCTCGCCCGTGCGACGGCGTATTGCACGCATCAGCCGTGCGTCAACTGCACGAAGTTGTTCATCAGCGCCGGAATCGAGCGCATCGTGTACGAGCACGCGTATCCCGATCCGGTTGCGGCCGAGTTGTTGGCCGAAGCCGGCGTCGCGATCGTTGCTTTCGCGAGTCTGAGAGCCTTGGAGCGTCCGGCGTGAGCGTCTTTACGCTCGTCGTAACGCTCGTTCTGGCAGCGGGCGCGGCGGCATTCGCCACACCGCTCGTCGCGCGCTTGGCCACGCACGTGGGGATGGTCGACGAGGTCGGCGACCGGCGGATGCACGCGCTGCCGACGCCGCGCATCGGCGGCGTGGCGCTGTTCTTGGGCTTTTCGTTCGCGCTCTTCGGCGTCGTGGGCTATTTGATCGCCAACCACAAATTGCTCGATCTCGACAGCATCCACGACGTGTTGGGGCTGCTCTTCGGCGGCACGCTGATCCTCATGGTCGGCTTGTGGGACGACATCATGGGCATGCGGCCGCGCACTAAGTTCATCGCGCAATTCGTCGTTGCCGCGATCTCGTTGTTGTACGGCTTCGACATCAAGGGCTTCGACAATCCGCTGCACCGCGGCGACTACATTCACTTCCCGTTGTGGCTGGGCGCGATTCTGACGCTGCTCTGGTACCTCTCGATGATGAACGCGATCAATTTCATCGACGGACTCGACGGATTGCTCGCCGGACTTACCGCGATTTCCGGAATGTCGCTGCTGATCATCGAGATGACGCACGGCCATCCCGAACTCGCGCTGGTGTTGGCGGCGCTCGTCGGCGGCGCGCTTGGTTTTTTGCCCTACAATTTCAACCCGGCGAAAATCTTTTTGGGCGATTGCGGCGCGCTCTTCGTCGGCTACGTATTCGCGACCGTCTCGATCATCGGCGTGTCGAAGTTCGTGCTGTCGATCAGCTTGGTCATCCCGGTCGTCGTTCTGGCGCTGCCGATCATCGATACGGCGGTGACGATCGTGCGCCGGACGCGCGCCGGCAAGAAAATTACCGAAGCCGACCGCGGACACTTCCATCACCAGCTGATCTTTCGCTTCGGGCTCAACGTCCGCCAGGCCGTGCTGCTCATCTACGTCGTCTGCATCGCGCTGGGCGTCGTGGCGCTGTTATTATCGAAAGGCGTCGGTCCGATCAAGCTGGCGTAGAGGATCGACTTCGTCGATCCGTCGCGATTGCGGGTGCGCCGCAAGCCGCCCTTCGTCACGTGTCGGGTAGTCGTCGAATTTGTTGCGTTCGGCCTACGGCCGAGCCGCCCGTCGTCGCCTGTCGTCGCCTGTCGGGCAAAGCCCGACAAAGCTAGACTCGACAAACGTCGAAATCACCGCGCTCGCGGTGTCCCCGGCCCGTGACTCCAAGAGCACCGTGAGCGTGGCCCACTCGTTCCTAGCGGGTATCGACGCAGACTGCGACAATTGAGTTATCATGCTGCCGCTTCGAGTTATGACGGTGATGGGGACGCGCCCTGATACGATCAAGATGGCGCCCGTCGTGTTAGCCCTGGACGCTGCCGGACCGGCCGTCGAATCGATCGTCTGCGTCACCGCCCAACACCGCGAGATGCTCGACGAAGTGCTGGGCCTCTTCGCCATCGAGCCGGACTACGATCTCAATATCATGACGCGGACGCAGTCGCTCACCGATATCACCACGCGCGTGCTGACCGGCATGGAGCGGGTGCTGGCCGAGGCCAAGCCCGACGTCGTCCTCGTTCACGGCGACACGACGACGTCGAGTGCCGCGGCGTTGGCGGCATTTTATGCCAAAGTGCCCGTCGGCCACGTCGAGGCCGGGTTGCGCACCAGCACGGTCCACATGCCGTTCCCCGAAGAACTGAACCGGCGGCTGACGAGCGTGATCGCCAGTTACCATTTCGCGCCCACGTCGGGCTCGAAGGCCAATCTATTCGCCGAACGCATCGAGCGCGATTGCGTCGTGGTCACCGGCAATACCGTTATCGACGCTTTCTTGGAGACCAGCCGCCGTCCGCGGCGGGCACCCGAGGTGTTGAGCGGAATCGACCCGGCCCGGCCGCTCATCTACGTCACCGCGCACCGACGCGAGAATCACGAGCACATGCCCGCAATTTGCCGGGCGCTCGCTGAGATCGTGCGCCTGCCCGAGCAGCCGCTGATCCTCTGGCCGGTCCACCCGTCGCCGATGGTCGCTCCGGTCGCCCACAAATTGCTCGACGGCGTCCCGGGAATTCGCTTGGTCCCCCCACTGGGTTACGCGGACTCGGTAGCCTGCGTGAGTGCCTGCCGGTTCGTATTGACGGATTCGGGCGGACTGCAAGAGGAAGCCCCGACGCTCGGGAAGCCCGTGCTGGTCATGCGCAACGAGACCGAACGCCCCGAGGGCCTCGAAGCCGGCACGCTGCGGCTCATCGGCACGGATCGTGCGACGATCGTGGAGCAATCTCGCATGTTACTCGGGGACAGCGATACTTACCATCGGATGGCCCACGCGAGCAATCCGTACGGCGACGGCAAGTCGTCCGAACGAATCGTCGCCTGGCTGTTGTGGAAGTTGCGGAGCGGTGCGAAACCGCTCGAATTCCTCACCGCGGCGTGACGAAAATGCCCCCGCGCACGGCGGTTTCGCCCGCCTTACGATGAAAGTCGAGCAGGGGAGACTCGGAGCCGACGACAATAGGCCAAGCGCCGAGCCAGAGGACCATTTGCGCGCGTATTTTGCGCGTAAGCGGCTCGTTGGAATACGGTCGGCGCTCGTCATCGTCCCAATCGCCGGATGTGCGGCAATTTGGTCGCCGCTGCTAGGTCTGGATTTGGCTGCGGGGGGGATATGCGGCGTCGTCAACATGCTGCTGATCATGCACAATAACGAACGGCTCCTCGAACGGGCGCGATCGCGAGGTGTGTATGGACTGCACAACACGTTGCGGATCGTTGTAGTCTGTTTGGTTCCGGTCATCGCCGCGGCGCGCCACCCTTGGTGGTACATGCTCGTCGCGATCGCCGGGTTCTTCGCGCCGCTGGTTCTGTATTCGTTCGAGTTGCGACGCGAAATTTCGACGGAGTAGCAAGTGCACGAGAAAGTCGGTGAGCATCCGCTCTGGCAAGTGCCGGGGCTGGGCGGCGTCCATGCCGATACGATTCTGACGACCTGGCTCGTCATGGTCCTCTCATGGGGCTTCTTCTATTGGCTGGGTTCGTCGTACCGCGGGCAGCGCGTCAACAAGACGCAGGCGACCTTTGAGGGGATCATTTCCTACCTCTCCGATCTTGCCGTCGGAACGATCGGCAAAAAGGGCGAGCGTTTCGTCCCCGCGTTCGTCGGCATCTTTTTCTTCATCTGGATCCTCAACGAGTTCGGCTTGCTGCCGTTCAAGCAGATGGGGCTGCCCTTCGGCGGCTCGCCGACGGCCGATCTCAACACCACGGCGGCATTCGCGATCACGGTGTTCGTCGGCATCTGGTTCGTCGCGATCCGACAGAATGGGCTCCACGCTTTCGCCCATCTCGCTAAGCCGTTTCCGGCGCTGCTGTTGATCAACGTCATCGAAGAAATCGCGCGCCCGGTCGTGCTGGCGATGCGGTTGGCGTTCAATATCTTGGCCGGCGACCTGCTTTTGTTCGTCGTCGCCACGATCATCGCCGCCAACGTGACGATCGGTCCGCTGCACCTCTCGATTCCGGCGGCGATCGTGCCGTTCGGGGTCGAGTTCTTCAACTTTTTCATCGGGACGATTCAGGCGTTCGTCTTCACGCTGCTGACGATCGTCTATCTGTCCTTGGGAACCGCCGAGGAACACTAGTCTGCCTCGTGGATTTATTTTTAGTCGAATCACCTGTCGGCGCCGCCGGCGAAATTTCTAGAAAGGTCATTCCGTGAGCTCTGAGAGCCTGATCGTTGCCATCCTCATCCTCGGCTTCGCGCTGATCGTGTTCGGCGTCGCCGTGGGTTCGGCGATCGGCGACGGTATCGTCGCATCGAAAGCCGTTGAGGCGATTGCCCGTCAACCCGAGGCGCGCGGCAATATCTTCACGTTTTTCTTCCTCGGTGTCGGCATCTTGGAAGCGTTTCCGATCATCGCGCTGGTGCTCGGCTTCTATCTCTTCTTCGTTGTCGCCAACGTGCCGGGTCTGGTGAAGACCCTGCTCCAAAACGTCCACTAGTGGGTTCGCCTCGGCTGCGCTCGACGAACACATCGCGTTCGGCCCTAAGGGCCGAGCCGCCGTCTTCGACGTCCTCGCCTCGGCTCGGCGCGCGGGCCGCGGCAGGCGTGAGATAATTCCGTGCTGCTTTCGCTCGATGGGACGCTCGTCGTCCAGCTCATCAACTTCCTCGTTTTCCTCGTCGTGCTCAACGCGATCTTCCTCAAGCCCGTCGGGGCCGCGATCGCGAAACGCCGGGCGTATATCGACGGCGTGTCGCGCGACATCGAGCAATACGAGTCGGACGTCAAAATGCTCCGGATGCAAGCCGAGGAGCGTCGTGCCGCGGCGCGTCGTGAGGCGGACACGGTGATCGCCCAAGCACGCTCGCAAGGTCAAACCGAAGCGGCGACGGTGAGCGCCGACCATATGTCGCGTGCGCTCCAAATCACGGAAGAGGCGGAAGCGGCGGTTGCCCAAGAGATCGTGCAAGCCCGACAAAACGAGCAGCAAATCGTGGAGAGCCTGGCCGATACGTTGCTCAATCGCGCCCTGGGTCCGGCGGTGGCCGCCTGATGGAAAGCGCGATCCCCACCTTCTTCGACCGGCTTGCTCAATGGAGCGAGATCGTCGGCGGCTTCGCCTTCGTCATCGTGGCCGTCTTCTTGTTTATGAAGTACGCGCTGCCGGCCGTGCGCGCGACGCAGGTCGCGCGCAACGCCGAGTTGGTTCACGCCGAAGGGCAGCGCGAGGCGCTCAAGGCGCAGGTCTCCAAGGCGCGGGCCGAAGTCGAAGCCGCCGACCGCGATGCCCAGTCAATCAAAGCTCGGGCCGCCGTCGACGCCGCACGCGAACGCGAGCGGCTCGTGGCCGATGCCAAGGCCGACGGCGAGCGCGCGGTCGCGAACGCTCGCGGCTCGCTCGAACGCGCGCGCATCGCGGCGCGGGCCCAACTGCGCGGCGAATTCATCGACCGGGCGCTGCAGCTCGCCCGCAGCCGAGCGGACTCGCGCATCGATGCGGCGACCAACGCGAAGCTCGTCGGTTCGACCGTTCAGACGCTGTTGGACAGCAATCCGGGGAGCACCAGCTAGATGGCAAACGAGACGCTTGCCCGGCGCTACGCCACCGCGATTTTCTCGCTGGCCAAAGATGCCGACGTGATTTCAAAGGTCCGCAGCGACCTGCACGTCGTCAAGACCGTGCTCGACGGCGACGAGCGCACGCGCAAGTATTTCCGCTCGCCCGTCGTCGACCGCAAGGACAAGGCCGGAGTCGTCGAGCAATCCTTCGGCGGTCTGCACGAGATCGCACTGCACAGCGTGCTCCTGCTCGTGCGCAAACGGCGCGAAGCGATTTTCGACGAGATCGTCGCCCAGTATGACGTACTCGAAGAGCGCAGCCGCGGCGCTTCCCCGCTGCGCATTGAAAGCGCGCGCGAACTCGATCCCGGGGAGTTGCGTGATCTGGTCGACAAACTTGCCCGGCGCTACAATACGACATTCGACGTCACCCAAAGCGTCGATCCGCAGCTCATCGGGGGCGTGCGCATCACGATGGGCGACAAGCAGATCGACGGCAGCGTCGCCGGGCGTCTGGACGATCTCGCGCGAATGCTGAGTTCGAACTAACATGGTGCACCCCGTTGTGTCCGAAGCTGGAGGCTTTCTGCATCGATGATCAACGCTGACGAAATCGCTGGTATCCTCAAAGGGCAGATCGCCAGCTACAAGACCGGAGACACCGAAGCCCAGATCGGGACCGTGATCGAGGTCGGCGACAATATCGCCCGCGTTTACGGCCTCGAATCCGTCCAGCAGTCCGAACTCGTCGAGTTCACCAACGGCGTGCAAGGGATCGCACTCAACCTCGAAGAGGACAACGTCGGTGTCGTCATCATGGGCGACGACACGGACATCAAAGAAGGCGAACAGGTCCGCCGCACCGGACGCATCGCGTCCGTACCGGTTGGCCCGGCGCTGCTCGGCCGCGTGGTCAACCCGCTCGGCGTCCCCGTCGACGGCAAGGGACCGGTCGAGAGCAAGAAATACCGCACGATCGAAAATACCGCTCCGGGAGTCGTCCAGCGCCAGGGCGTCAAGCAGCCGCTGCAAACCGGTATCCGCGCCATCGACGCGCTGATCCCGATCGGCAAAGGTCAGCGCGAGCTCATCATCGGCGATCGCGGCACGGGCAAGACGGCGATCGCGATCGACACGATCATCAACCAAAAAGGCCGCGACGTTTTCTGCATCTACGTCGCGATCGGCCAGAAGAACTCGACCGTCGCCTCGCTGCTGCATACCTTCGAAAAAGCCGGCGCGATGGAGTACACGACGATCGTCACGGTTTCGTCGTCCGAACCGGCGGCACTGAAATACATCGCGCCGTTCGCGGGCTGCGCGATGGCCGAGGAGATGATGTACGAGGGCAAAGACGTCCTCATCATCTACGATAACCTCACCCAGCACGCGATCGCGTACCGCGAGGTCTCGCTGCTCCTGCGCCGCCCGCCGGGCCGCGAAGCGTATCCAGGCGACATTTTCTTCCTTCACTCGCGGCTGCTCGAGCGCGCGGCGAAGCTGTCGGACGAACTCGGCGGCGGTTCGATCACCGCGCTGCCGGTCATCGAAACCCAAGCCGGCGACGTCTCGGCGTACATTCCCACCAATCTCATCTCGATCACCGACGGCCAGATCTATCTGCAGAGCGGCTTGTTCTTCCAGGGCATCCGTCCCGCGGTCGACGTCGGCATCTCGGTCAGCCGCGTCGGCGGTTCGGCCCAGATCAAAGCCATGCGCACCGTCGCCGGCCCGCTCAAACTCGATCTGGCGCAATATCGCGAACTGGCCGCTTTCGCCAAGCTCGCTTCCGACCTCGACAAGAACACACAAGCCCAGCTCACCCGCGGCGAAAAGATCACCGAAGTTCTCAAGCAGCCGCAGTTCCAGCCGCAGGCGGTCGAAGACCAAGTCATGGTCCTCTTCGCCGCGACCAAAGGGCTGCTGACCGACGTGCCCACGCCGCGTCTGCAAGAGTGGGTCGCGTCGTTCGTCGGTTTCGTCCACGACAAGCATCCCGAGATCGCCGAATCGATCCGTTCGAGCAACCAACTCTCGGACGACAACACCAAAGCGTTGCAGGCAGCAATCACGGAGTTCAACAAATCTTTCTGATGAACGCCGCACACTTGGTGCGCCCCTAGATGGCGTCGGTACGAGATCTTCGCGACCGCATCCGGTCGCTGAAGAATACGCAGCAGATCACCAAGGCGATGAAGCAGGTCGCCGCGGCGCGCATCCGGCGGGCCGAAATGCTCCAAAAGCAGTCGCGTCCCTATGCCGATGCGCTCGGGGCGATGCTGCGCGATCTCATGGCCAGCGTCTCGAGCGTCGACCATCCGTTCATGAAGCCCGGCCGCGAAGGCGCGCCTCTGGGTGTCATCGTGATGACCTCCGACAAGGGTCTTGCCGGCGCGTTCAACTCCAATCTGATCCGCCAAGCCGAAATCTTCGGCCGCGAAAACGCGAACGTCCAGTGGTACAGCGTCGGAATCAAAGGCCGTAACGCCCTGCGCCGTCAAAAGGGCCGAACCGAACAATTCTGGCCGCTCACGCAAGGCGTCATGATCGACGTCGGACGCGAAGTCGCCCAAAAAGTCTCCGACGATTTCGTCGCCGGAACGATCTCGGGCATCACGCTGATCTCGCCCAAGCTCATCAACATGATGTCGCAGCGCCCCGAAACGCGCACCGTCGTTCCGATCGTAGCCGAACGAACCGAAACCAAAGGTGACGCCCCCAAGGGCTCGGTCGAATTCGCGCCCTCCCCGGAAGCCGTGCTCTCACGGCTCTTGCCGAAGTATCTCGAGTTCACGATCTACTCGGCAATGCTCGAAACAAACGCCGCGTTCTTCGCCGCGCAGCTCGTCGCGATGAGCAACGCCTCGGACAACGCGAAAAAGCTCATCGACGAACTCACGATCACGATGAACAAAGCCCGCCAGGCCTCGATCACCACAGAAATCCTGGAAATCGTCGGCGGCGCGGAAGCCTTGGCGGGTTGATGGCCGGGGGGATGGTATTCGCCGCGGGCGTCCCCGCCGGCACAACGTGCCTCCCCCGCTCGTGCCGACAAACAATCCCTAGTCGATCGCCCCATCCAATCCCAGAAAGTTGAAGGTTATGGCTGCCACTGGTAAGGTCGTTCAGGTGCTCGGTAACGTCGTCGATGTCGAATTCACGATTGAGACGCTGCCGAATATCAATGATGCGTTGACGCTGCGTGTCGGCAGCGATGGCGCGGCCACGAATGGCGCGCCGCATACCGAAGACGGGATCGAACTCGGCGGTACGGCGATGCAGTCGCGCGACCTCGTGCTGGAAGTGCAAGGCGAACTCGGCAACAATCAGGTTCGCTGTCTGGCGATGGGCTCGACCGACGGTCTGGTCCGCGGCGCTCCGGTCACGAATACCGGATCGGCCATCACCGTGCCGGTCGGTGAGGGCACGCTGGGCCGTATTTTCAATATTCTCGGCAAGGCGATCGATTCGGACGCGCCGGTGACCGCGGCGGCTTACTGGCCGATCCACCGTGAAGCACCGACGTTCGCGCAGCAGGACCCGACGCCGAAAATCTTCGAGACGGGGATTAAGGTCGTCGACTTGATGGCGCCGTATACGCGCGGCGGCAAGGTCGGATTGTTCGGCGGCGCCGGAGTCGGCAAGACGGTTCTGATTCAGGAGCTGATCCGCAACATCGCGTCGGTCCACAAAGGATTCTCGGTCTTCACCGGGGTTGGCGAGCGCACGCGTGAGGGCAACGATCTCTGGGTCGAGATGAAAGAGTCGGGCGTGCTCGCGCAGACGACGCTAGTGTTCGGCCAGATGGACGAGCCGCCGGGCGTTCGTTTTCGTATCGCGCAGACCGGCGTGACCATGGCCGAGTATTTCCGCGACGAAAAAGGCGCCGACGTCCTGCTGTTCATCGACAACATC
>Ga0182013_10002550_pt1 | contig 23740 bp, 19 predicted proteins | sample 612S2MmetaG_FD_120487 | JGI IMG/M metagenome (GOLD analysis project Ga0182013, IMG submission 120487) | Permafrost microbial communities from Stordalen Mire, Sweden - 612S2M metaG | ecosystem: Environmental > Terrestrial > Soil > Wetlands > Permafrost | place: Sweden: Stordalen | collected...
AGGTGCGGCGCTCGGGCCCGGTGGGTGGTTTCGGCGGCCAGCCCGGTGCCGGCGGGACGTTCCGCATGGAGGACATGGGCGACCTGAGCGACCTCTTCGGAGGCTTGTTCGGGGGTGGCGGGCGGACGCGCACCCAGCAGCGGGGCCCGCAGCGGGGCGCCGACATGGAGGCCCAGCTGCACCTGTCCTTCCAGGACGCCGTGCACGGCGTCACCACCTCGGTCAACGTGCCCCAGGAGGTGCGCTGCTCGAACTGCCGCGGCTCGGGTGCCGCGCCGGGGACGTCGACGCACAGCTGCCCGCGCTGCGGCGGGACCGGCAGCCTCAACGACAACCAGGGCCTGTTCTCGCTCAGCACCGTCTGCCCCGACTGCGTCGGGCGGGGAACGCTGTTCGACACGCCGTGCCCGGTCTGCCACGGCACCGGCACCGAGCAGAAGGTCCGCTCGGTCAAGGTGCGGATCCCGCCCGGGGTCGAGAGCGGGCAGCGCATCAGGGTCAAGGGACGGGGCGCGCCCGGGCAGGGCATGGCGCCCCCCGGCGACCTCTACGTCGTCGTGCACGTCTCGCGCCACCCGGTCTTCGGGCGGAGCGGGCGCAACCTGACCATCACGGTGCCGGTCACCTACCCCGAGGCGGTGCTGGGCACGACCATCACGGTGCCGACGCTCGACAGCAAGGTGACGCTCAAGGTGCCGCCGGGCACGCAGTCCGGCAAGGTGCTGCGCGTGCGCGGCCGCGGCGTCCCCGCCGGGTCGGGCCGCAACGGGAAGAACACGGGCGACCTGATGGTCAAGGTCGAGGTCGTGGTGCCGACCGAGCTGACCGACGAGCAGAAGGCGGCGGTGGAGTCGCTGGCCGCGGTGAGCGAGCCGGCGCCGCGCCTCGAGGTGGACGGGTGACGTCATGGACGGCATGAGGGAGCGGATGACGGAGCGCCGGATGGACCGCGACGCCAACCAGGCCGTCTACGTCATCTCGGTGGCGGCCGAGCTGACCGGGATGCACCCCCAGACGCTGCGCATCTACGAGCGCAAGGGCCTGCTCGACCCGTCGCGCACCAGCGGAGGGAGCCGGCGCTTCTCCGAGCGCGACCTGGAGCGGCTGCGCCACATTCAGGAGCTGACGTCGACCGGGCTCAATCTCGAAGGGGTGCGCCGGGTGCTCCAGCTGGAGTCCGAGCTGGCCCGGCTCCGCGCCGAGCTCGTGGAGGTGCGGGCCCAGGCCCTCGAGGCCGTGGCCGCCACGCACCGCCAGTACCGGCGCGACCTGGTGCCGCTGCGCCAGTCGCCGGTGCCCTACCGGCGGAGTGCGGGGGCGGGGCAGTGATCGAAACGACAACGCACGACGAGATGAGAGGGGCGGGCGCATGCCGATAGACCCTGAACGCTGGACCAACAACACGAAGGCCGCCTTCAGCGCGGCCACGGGGCACGCGGCGTCCTCCAACCACCCGGAGCTGACGCCGGCCCACCTGCTCGACGCGCTGCTGCAGCAGCAGGAGACGATGACGCGTCCGCTGCTCAGCCAGGTCGGCATCGACCCCGACGTGCTGGCCGGCCGGGTGCACGAGCAGCTGGCGCGGTTGCCCCGCGCCGAGGGCGGCTCGGAGCCCGGGCTGTCGCGCGACGCGCGGGCGGTGCTGGAGGCGGCGGACCAGAACCGGCGCGACCTGGGCGACGACTACGTGTCGGTCGAGCATCTCGTGCTCGCCCTGGCCGACCAGATCGGCGTCACGAAGGACGCGCTGCTCACCGCGCTGCGCGCCGTGCGGGGGAACCACCGCGTGGCCACGCCGGATCCCGAGCAGACCTACCAGGCCCTGGCCAAGTACGGGCGCGACCTGACCGAGGCGGCCCGCGAGGGCAAGCTCGACCCGGTCATCGGGCGCGACGAGGAGATCCGCCGGGTGATTCAGGTGCTGTCCCGGCGCACCAAGAACAACCCGGTGCTCATCGGCGAGCCCGGCGTCGGCAAGACGGCGATCGTCGAGGGCCTGGCCAACCGGATCATCGAGGGCGACGTGCCCGAGGGCCTCAAGGGCAAGCGCGTCATCGCGCTGGACCTGGGCTCCATGGTCGCCGGCGCCAAGTACCGGGGCGAGTTCGAGGAGCGGCTGAAGGCCGTCCTGAAGGAGATCACCGACGCCGAGGGGGAGATCGTCACCTTCATTGACGAGCTGCACACCATCGTCGGCGCCGGCGCGGCCGAGGGCGCCATGGACGCCGGGCAGATGATCAAGCCCATGCTGGCCCGGGGCGAGCTCCGCCTCATCGGTGCCACCACGCTCGACGAGTACCGGACGTCCATTGAGAAGGACGCCGCGCTCGAACGCCGCTTCCAGCCCGTCTTCGTGGGCGAGCCCTCGGTGGAGGACACGATCGCCATTCTGCGCGGGCTGTCCGAGCGCTACATGGCGCACCACAAGGTGCGGATTCAGGACGCCGCGCTGGTGGCGGCGGCGGTGCTGTCGGACCGCTACGTCACCGGGCGCTTCCTGCCCGACAAGGCGATCGACCTCATTGACGAGGCGGCGTCGAAGCTGCGCATTGAGATCGACTCCATGCCGACCGAGCTCGACCAGATCTCGCGGCGCATCCGCCAGCTCGAGATCGAGAAGCTGGCGCTGGAGAAGGAGACCGACGAGGCGTCGGCGGAGCGCCTCGAGCGCCTGCAGCTCGAGCTGGCCGAACTGGGCGAGCAGCGCGACTCCATGGCGGCGCACTGGGAGCAGGAGAAGAGCTACCTCAACGCGGTCAGCCAGCTGCAGGAGGAGAAGACGCTCAAGGAGGAGGAGGCGGCCCGGCTGGAGCGCGACGCCGACCTGGCCGGCGCGGCGGCCATCCGCTACGGCGAGCTGCCCGAGCTCGAGCGCCGTATCGGCGAGGCCAACGAGGACCTGGCCAAGCTGCAGGCCGGCTCGCGCTTCTTGAAGGAGGAGGTCGACGCCGAGGACATCGCCGAGGTGGTGAGCCGCTGGACCGGCGTCCCCGTCTCGCGCCTCCTGGAGGGCGAGGTCCAGAAGCTGGTCCGGTTGGAGTCCACCCTCCACGAGCGCGTGGTGGGCCAGGACGAGGCGGTCTCCGCCGTGGCCAACGCCATCCGGCGCAGCCGCGCCGGGTTGAGCGACCCCAACCGGCCCATCGGGTCGTTCCTCTTCCTCGGGCCGACGGGCGTCGGCAAGACCGAGCTGGCGCGGGCGCTGGCCGAGTTCCTCTTCGACGACGAGCGGGCGATGATCCGCATCGACATGAGCGAGTACATGGAGAAGCACGCCGTGTCGCGGCTCGTCGGCGCGCCGCCGGGCTACGTCGGGTACGACGAGGGCGGGCAGCTCACCGAGGCGGTGCGCCGCCGGCCCTACTCCGTCGTGCTGCTCGACGAGCTGGAGAAGGCCCACCCCGACGTGTTCAACATTCTGCTGCAGGTGCTCGAGGACGGGCGCCTGACCGACGGCCAGGGCCGCACGGTGGACTTCACGAACACCGTCCTCATCATGACGTCGAACCTCAAGGGTGAGCCGTCGGACCACTTCAAGCCCGAGTTCATCAACCGGATCGACGAGATCGTCCGCTTCCGCCCGCTGCGGGAGGAGGACCTGGCGATCATCGTCGGGATTCAGCTGGAGCGCCTGCGCTCGAGGCTGGCCGAGCGGAGGCTGTCGCTCGTGGTGACCCCCGAGGCCGAGCAGTGGCTGGCCCACGCCGGGTACGACCCCGACTACGGGGCGCGCCCGCTGCGCCGGGTGCTGCAGCGCCAGATAGAGGACCCGCTGGCGCTGGCGCTGCTGGAGGGCAAGTACCTCGAGGGTGCGACCGTGACCGTCGGCGTGGACGACGACACCATCGTCCTGCGCTAGGCGTCGATCTCGCTCTGCCCGAGGCCCGCCACCGTCCCCGACGGGGGACAGTCCGCGATGTCGATCACCACCTCTGACGCCCTTCACGGCGCCGGGTGCCTCCCTCGGCCGGCGCGAACGGCGTAGCCTCCGGGGTCGTGTCGGTTGTCGTCGGTCGGAGGGGCACGGGGGAAAGGCTCGGAAGGATCAAGTGGGTCCTCGCGCCCGCGCTCATGGTCGCGGCGCTCCTGGCCAGCAACTGCGGGGGGGCGTCGGGGCAGTCGGCGTCGGCGACCTACGTGCCGGCCGGCCAGATCCCCAAGGCCGATCTCCCCGATTTGGGCCCCCACGGTGCCGGCGGCATCAAGGCCACCAGCGCCACGATCCCGCTGGCCAAGCAGAACCCGACCACCGCGCTGTTCTCCGCGGTGGCGACGTTCCAGTCGTGCCTGACGGGGCGCGGGGTCACGTTCGTCGGAGCGCCCAATCCCAAGGACCCGTCCACGAACAATCCGACCTATCTCAAGAACCTCGTGGCGTGCGCGGCCCAGAGCCACATCCTCCAGGCGCTCAAGAGCGAGCAGACGGCCCAGGACAATCTGACGGCCGCCCAGGTGAAGACGGAGAACAAGGACTACCTGAAATGGCGTACCTGCATGACCGCGCGGGGATGGCGCATCCCGACGCCGACTCCGGATTCGAAGGGATTGCTCTTCTCCTTCGGGGGCACCGGTGGCGGCTCGTCCGAGCAGATGACGCCGCCGCCGGGACAGAGCCTCATCTCGAGTCCTGACCTGCAGGAGTGCGCGGCCAAGGCACAGGGCCAGAGCTCGTAGGAAATCCCAGGGGGTTCATGCGTGACGCGCAACCAGAAGATCATCGCCGTCGTGGTCGCCGTGGTGCTGTTGGCCGGGGGAATCGCCTTTGCGGTGTCACGCGGCTCCAGCTCGGCCGCCCCGGGCGAGGTGGTCGTCTTCTCCAGGGTGCAGGCGCGCACGCTGGAGAACACCGTGGCCCTGAACGGAACCCTGGCCCGCAAGCAGATCCGCAACATCACGGCGTCGAACGAGGGCATCGTCACGGCCGTGAAGTCGACCAACGGCTCGACGACCCATGTCGGCCAGGTCATGTTCTCGCTGAGTGGCCGGGACGCCATCGCGGAGCCGGGTGCGCTGCCGTTCTTCCGGGCGTTGGCGCCCGGCGATCAGGGCGAGGACGTGCTGGAGCTGAAGCAGATCCTCGCTGCCTCGGGGGACGATCCGGGCTCCATGGACAACTACTTCTCCCAGCAGACGCAGTTCGCACTGGCCCAGTGGCAGGCTCAGCACCACTATCCCAACTCGACTCCCGCCAATCCCGAGTCGGTGACCGTCTCGCTCGAGCAGGGGACCGGGTACAAGGTGGGCACGCAGAACTCGGCCGGGTTGATCATCGGACCACCGGCCGCACAGACGACGTCGTTCGCCTCGACGGGCACGACGCCGGCCACCTTCGCGTCGTACCGGACCGAGCTTCCCCACATCGCCCCCGGGATCACGATCCAGTCGGTGGACAACCAGGTGGTCCAGGGCGAGCCGGCGTCCTTCGTGATCACCGCCGATTCGGCGCCGGCCAGCGCGCTGACCGTGAACCTGACCTCGAGCGGCACCGCGGGGAGCAACGACATCGTGACGCCGCCGACCACCGCGACGCTGGCGGCCGGCGCCACGCAGACCACCGTCCAGGTGCAGACGCGGGCGAACAACACGGTGGAGCAGGAGCCGACGATCGTCCTCTCAATCGCCTCCGGTACCGGCTACACGGTCGGGTCGCCGAGCTCTGCGCAGACGACCGTCACGAACACCAACGTGCCCGCGCTCACGATCTCGGGCGGCACGACGGTGAGCCCGGGCGGCTCGGCCACCCTCACCGTGACCGCCAACCAGGCTCCTCTGCAGAACACGCAGGTCGAGCTGAACGTCTCGGGCAGCGCCAGCCCGGGAACCGACTACGACCCAGTGAACCCCATCGTGACGCTGGCCGCGGGCACGACGACCGCCAGCGTGAGCATCACCACACTGAACAACAACGTCCTCGGACCGAACAAGTACATCGTGGTGTCGTTGGCCCCCTCGCCGACGTCGTACAGCGTGGGTCAACCGGGATCTGCCGTGGTCGAGATCAGCGGGAACGCCGCGCAGCCGATCGCAACACTGAGTTCAGCGACGACGTACCTCCAGAAGGGTGAGCCCTACGACGTGGCGGTGGGGCTGAGCCAGGCCGTCAGCACACCCACCACGATTGCGCTGACGTACGGTGGCAACGCCGCCGTCGGGACCGACTACACCGTCCCAGCCGGCACCATCGTGGTGCCCGCCGGCCAGACGTCGGTGACGGTGCAGATCCCGACCGTCACGAGCGACACGGTCGAGGCGGACAAGGTCCTGACCGTCTCGTTGGCTTCGAGCGCGGGCTACCAGATCGGCTCCCCGAGCAGTGCCACTGTCACCATCACGTCCCAGGTGCTCCCGACGCTGACCATCACGTCCAACAGCTCCACGGTCGCCCAGGGCGGGGCGGCCTCGTTCACCATCACTGCCGACCAGCCACCGGTGAAGGACACGTCGGTGAGTTTCGCCGCCGAGGGAACGGCTCAGCCGGGTCAGAGTTACGTGCCACTGACCGGGACCGCGCTGCTCAAGGCGGGCCAGACGCAGGTCACCGTCACGCTGCAGTCGATCCAGTCGAACGTGACGTTCGAGCCGACGGACATGATCGCCGGGAGCTGGCCCACCCGGGTGGGCCAGGTCTACCTGAAGGCGGGGGCGCCCGTGACGCCCGGCTTGGCCATCCTCTCGCTGACGGAGCCGGATCTGTCCGTCACGCTGCAGGCCACCGCCGCCCAGCGCAGCGAGTTGGCGGTGGGCCAGCACTGCACGGTCCAGATCTCGGGCGAGAACACCAGCGGGACAGGGGTCATCACCGAGCTCGACTCGGCGCCCACGACCGTGAGCGGCGCGGCGGGCGCGTCCCAGCAGGTCTACGAGGGCAGGATCGACGTCTCGGGCGTCACCGGAGCCGACGGCTCGGCGGTGTCGATCACCGTGGTCAACCAGCAGGTCACCGACGCCCTGACGGTGCCGATCTCGGCAGTCAAGCAGAACGGGTCGGGGGCCGACGTGGTGCGGGTGATCAACCTCGCCCTGGGCGGCCGGATTACGGAAGTGCGCGTGACGACCGGGCTCACCGAGGGCTCGTACATCCAGATCACGAGGGGCCTGCACCTCAACCAACTCGTGATCTCGCAGGTCAATCAGTCATCGTGAGCGCCCCCGGTCCGGAGACGCCCCCGAACGGCACGGACGCGGTCGGCGCCACACCCCTCCTCGAGCTTGAGTCCGTGTCACGGGTCTACGGGGAGGAGGTCGAGGTCTATGCCCTGCGCGACGTGTCGCTCAAGATCCTTCCCGGCGAATTCATGTCCATCGTCGGGCCGTCGGGCTCGGGCAAGTCCACGATGCTCGGCCTGTTGGGTGTGCTCGACCTGCCGACGTCGGGCACTATCCGCATCGCCGGCCAGGACGTCAGCGCGCTGGACGACCCCACCCGGTCCAGGTTGCGCGGGGACTCCATCGGCTTCGTGTTCCAGCAGTTCCATCTCATCCCCCACCTGACCGCGCTCGGCAACGTGGAGACGGCGCTCCTTTACCGCGATCTGCGTCCGAAGGAGCGCCACGAGCGTGCCCGTGCCGCCCTGGACCGCCTCGGGCTGGCGGCCCGGGTGGACCACCGGCCCGTGCAGATGTCGGGCGGGGAGCAACAGCGGGTGGCGCTGGCCCGAGCCATCGTCACCGATCCGCTCATGATCCTCGCCGACGAACCGACCGGGGCACTCGACTCGGCCAATGCCGCCCACGTGCTCGAGATCTTCGCCGGCCTGGAGTCTCCGGAGCGGGCGGTGGTCATGGTGACGCACGACCCGACGGTGGCCAACACGGCGCGCCGGAAGGTGTCCATGCGCGACGGCGAGATCGTCGCCGACGAGCAACGGGCGGACGTGATCCCGTGAGCCAGCTGCGCGACCTGCTCGGGGTGGCGTGGTCCGGCCTCAAGGCCCGAAAAGTCCGGACCCTCATGATCATGCTCGGGCCGGTGATCGGCGTCGCGGCCATGGTGAGCGCGATCGGCCTGACCGAGAGCGCCAAGGGTGAGCTGCAGGCGCAGCTGGCCGACCTCGGCACGAACCTCATCATCGCCCAGGCCGGCGGTACGTTCGGTTCCCAGAACCCGAGCTTCCCCCTCGACGCGGTGCAGCGCGTCGAGAACGTGTCGACCGTGACCGCCGCGGCGGCCACGACCAACGTATCGGGGGTGGTAGCGCTGCCCGTCCAGGGTGCCAGCAACTACTACGAGGCCTTTCCGGTGCCGATCCGTGCCGCGGACGACAGCCTGCCGAGAGTCCTCGATGTCCCATTGATCGACGGGCGCTGGCTCAATAGCGCGGACAGCAACCTCCACCTCAAGTCGGTCGTGCTCGGCTCGGGGATCGCGAAGCAGTATGGGTACCTGCCCGGCGAGATCCGGACCATCCGGCTGAACGGGACGAACTTCGGCGTCGTCGGTGTGCTCGGGTCGGTCGCACTGGACCCGGACCTCGACAACGCGGCCTTCGTCACGCAGTGGGCGGCGAAGCACATCCTCAATACGAACGGCCATCCCAACCAGGTGTATATCCGTGCGGTGCCGGGCACGACGCAGGCCACCGCGAACGCCATCCCGACCGCGATCAGTCTCGGGGGCACCGACCAGGTGTCGACGCAGATCCCGAGTGACGTCCTCCAGGCGGCCGCCCAGGCGAACCGGACCCTGCAGGAGGTGGCGCTGCTGGCCGGACTGCTGGCTCTGACCGTCGGCGGGATCGGGATCGCCAACGTCATGTCGATCTCGGTGATCCAGCGCTCGGCGGAAATCGGCATCCGCCGTGCCGTCGGCCACAGCCGCTCCAAGATCGCCGCGCAGTTCCTGCTCGAGTCGCTCTTCGTCGGCGTGCTCGGGGGCATACTGGGCGCGGTGCTCGGCGTGGCCGTCGTCTACGCCGTGTCGTCGTTCGCCGGGTGGGTCGTCGTGATCTCCTACGCCGACATCCCGATCTGGATCGGCCTCGCCATCATCGTCTCGGTCGTGGCGGGGCTCTTCCCGTCCATTAAGGCTGCCCGTCTGGAGCCGCTCGAGACGCTGCGTCTCGGCTGAGCCGGCGCACCCTCTCAGCCGCTGGCGCCCAGGCCCCCGCTCGAGGTCCCACTGCCGCCGGTCGTCGTGCCGGCACCACCCGTCGAGCCTGCCGATGTGCCCCCGGCCGGTGTCCCGGCGCCGGCGTTCGCGCCGCTGCTCGAGCTGCTCGAGCTGCTCGAGCTGCTCGAGCTGCTTGTCCCGGCCCCGCTCGACGCGCCCTGGCTCCCGGCCCCGCTTGCGGTCGTTCCACCCCTAGAGCCGCTGGTCCCGGCACCCGAGGTCCCGGCACCCGAGGTCCCGGCACCCGAGGTCCCGGCACCCGAGGTCCCGGCACCGGAGTTTCCCGCACCGGAGTTTCCCGCACCCGAGTTTCCCGCACCCGAGTTTCCCGCACCCGCACCGCTCGCAGCGGACTGGCTGCCGGCGCCGCTGTTGCCGGTACCCGAGTTCCCCGAGCCGGAGTTTGCAACTGCGCCCGAGTTCCCCGCCGCCGTGTTCCCGGTTGTGCCCGAGCTGCCGGTGCCGGAGGTGAAGCCCGGCCCGTTCGGATTGGACCCCACCGGGCCGCCGTAGTTGGTCCCGTCGCCGGACGTCACCAGCTTGAGCGAGATCCCGAGGACCACGAGCAACGCGATCCCGACGATCGCGAGAGCGACGGGCCTGGCCTTCCACCACTCCGGCTCCGTGCGCACGGGAGTGTCATCCGCGGTCGGGCCGGGCGGCACCACGGGTACCGGTTCGGTGATCGGTTCCTGGTCGGACTGCGGCGTCACGGCGGCGGGCGCCGTTCGGACCTGGTCATCGGCACCACCCTACGAGTCGAGGACCCCGCTCGCCCGGACGCCCACGTCCCATGGATCCGTTTGCAGTCACTGAAGTCCCTGGGCGCCGAGATCGGGCCTGGTGGATCAGGAACCCACCTGGTGCGCGCATCGCCGTGACGCGACCTGGGCGCCGTCCCCGGCCCGCACCCGATGTCGATCACGCAGTCGGCGGGGGTGGGCCGGGGGTTGGCGACCACGGAGGCCATCGGGCCGCGACCGAACACGAGGCGCACGGCATTCACGACACGGCCGATCGCCGAGTACGGGTGACCGGGCTATCGGCCGTCGGCACCGCCGTGGTGTCGATGGGCCGTCATGGTGGCCGCCGCGGTGCTCCGTGCCGGCGGAGTCTTCCGCCGCTCGCCTATGCCCGTGGTCCGCAGCCTTGTCGTCCGGCCATGGACAGAGTCGTCGGTCGCGGTGCCGTCGCTGTTGTCACGTGGTTGTCACGGTCGAGACGCGCACGCGACCTCCTCGGCCGCACGAGAGGACGCACGGACAACGCATGCACCAAAGTCTCGTTGGTCCTGGAGGGCCACGCGCCGCTCAACTATCGTTGCCGCCGATAGCGCACTCGAGGCGTCGGCGGTCGGTTCCTGAGGCTCCTTCTCCTGAGACGAAACCCGGGAGGCGGACATGCCGCAGTCGTTTCGTTGGTGGAGGTGGCTGGGCGCACTGACGCTCGTCGCCGTCGGTCTGCTCGCCGGTGTCTCGGCGGCCGGGGCGCAGAGTGCGAACGGCGTGCAGGGTGCTGCAGCAGTGTCGATCCTGCCGAGAAGCTCTGACGCGGTATCGGCACCCACGCTGTCCGGCGGGGGATGGGCGCACCCGCACTCCGTCTCCTCGGCGCAGCTCCACACCGAGCCCCCACAATTCGTGACCCCTCCCCGGCCACACGTGGGCGGGGTGCAGAACGCGGCTGCGTCGTTGAACTGGTCGGGGCAGTACGCCACCGGGACGACGTTCTCCGAAATCCAGGGCGAATGGAAGGTGCCGACGGTCCAACCCACGCAGGCCACCGAGGCGTCGGGCACATGGATCGGGATCGACGACGGCTCGGGAAGTTCCGACGGAGACATCATCCAGACCGGCACGGGACAGCTCGCGCAGGGAGGCAGCACCGAGTACTACGCGTGGTACGAGCTCTACCCTGCGCCGCCGGTGATTCTCGGCCAGGTCGCGCCCGGCGACCAGATGGAGGCCGAAATCGTCCAGAGCTCCGGGACTGCGTGGACCATCGAAATCGTTGATGTCACCGAGAGCGTCGGCGGTCCAATAGACGTGACCTATAGCGGCCCCGCCACGACGGGGGAGTGGATCGAGGAGGTCCCCACGGCGGCGAGTGGACCCCAGCCCTACCTCGCCAATTTCGGATCGGTCACCTTCACGGGACTGGGCATCACTCCCGCCGATCCCAGTGCGGCAGTCATCACCCCGCTGGACATCGTCGACGGCGACGGGAACGTCATCTCCTCCACCGGGGCCATCACCCCGGCCCCGGCGTTCACCATCACCTACGTGCCCGAGCCCACGACCACCGTCATCTCGGCCGGCCCGGCGCAATCGGCCGCCGGGCAGGCGGTCACCTACTCCGCCACGGTCCAATCGCCGGGTCCGCCGCCGACGGGCACCGTGGCCTTCACCGACGGTGGGACCGCCCTGTGTACGGCGACGATCTCCAACGGGGCCGGGTCGTGCAGTGCGACGAACACGCCCGTGGGGAACGGCACCGTGACAGGGCAGTACTCGGGTGACGCGAACTCCGGTCCTTCGAGTGGGACGACGAATGTCGTCGTCACGCCGCACGGTTACTGGCTGGTCGGCTCCGACGGAGGCATCTTCACCTTCGGATCGGCGCAGTTCTACGGCTCGACCGGCAGCCTCAGCCTGCAGCGGCCCGTCGTCGGCATCACGCCGACGGCCAGCGCCAACGGCTACTGGCTCGTCGCGTCAGACGGCGGGATCTTCAGCTTCGACACGGGCTTCTACGGCTCCATCCCGGGTCTGGGTCTCCATCCGGCCGGCTCGGGACAGCCCCACAGCCTCAACGCGCCCATCGTCGGCATGGTTCCGACGGCCAACGGCGGTGGCTACTTCATGGTGGCCTCCGACGGCGGGGTGTTCTCGTTCGGAGACGCCAAGTTCGAGGGCTCGTGCCCCGGCATCGGCGGCTGCGCCGGCAAGGCGGTGGCGGTGGCGCCCGACGCCAGCGGCAACGGGTACTGGGTCGTGACGTCGACCGGGAACATCTACACGTTCGGCGACGCCGCCTACTTCGGCGCGCCGGGGCCGCAGAGCTCGGCCATCACCTCCATGGTGCGCACGCCCAACGGCCAGGGGTACTGGATCCTCGACGCCGACGGCCAGGTCTTCCCCTATGGGAACGCGGCCGGTCTGGGCAGCGTCGCCCCCAACACGACGGGGGGCCTCAACCCCGCCACGGCCATCGCGGCCACCTCGGACGGCGGCGGGTACTGGGTGGCCTCGGCCTCCGGGGCCGTCTACAACTTCGGCGACGCCCCCAATGACGGGAGCATGCTCGGGACGCACCTCAACGGGGCGATCATCGCGGCCACCGGGTTCTGAGCCGCTGAGCCCGCCGCCGCCCGCCCCGGAACCGGCGAGGTTCGCCCGCCCTGCCCAGGCGGGGACGTGGTCCGGGGCGAAGACGGCCCCCCCAGCAGCGTCCGGGTGATCCCTCGGGCCCGACGCGGGCCGATACCCCCGGATCGGGTGCCGAAACGACCCGCTCATGCCGACCCCCATTTCGGGGTCGGGTACACTGGTGCGTAATCCGAAGCGACTTGGCGAACGGAGAGACGCGTGCCCGCAACCGTGGTGGTGGGGACCCAGTGGGGCGACGAGGGGAAGGGCAAGCTCACCGACCTCCTCGCCCGCGAGATGCACATGGTCGTGCGCTACCAGGGCGGCCACAACGCCGGCCACCGCATCGTCGTCAACGGCGAGGCGTTCGCGCTCCAGCTGGTGCCGAGCGGGATCCTCTACGAGCACATCACGCCGATCATCGGCAACGGCGTCGTCGTCGACCCGGCCGTGCTGCTCGAGGAGCTCGACGGCCTGGCCCTCAAGGGCATCGACACCAGCCGCCTGGTGGTCAGCGGCAACGCCCACCTGATCATGCCGTACCACCAGGAGCTGGACCGGGTGACCGAGCGCTTCCTCGGCAAGAACGCCCTGGGGACGACCAAGCGCGGCATCGGCCCGGCCTACGCCGACAAGGCCACCCGCGTCGGACTGCGGGTCCAGGACCTCTTCGACCCCAAGATCTTCCGCCAGAAGCTGGACGTCGCGCTCAAGGAGAAGAACGCCGTCCTGGCCAAGGTGTACAACCGCCTGCCCCTGTCGGCCGACGACATCGCCGACCACTACCTGGGCGAGTACGCCCCCCGGATCGAGCCCATGGTGGGCGACACCGTGGGCATGATCCACGATGCCCTGGACCAGGACCGCGAGGTGTTGCTCGAGGGCGCCCAGGCCACCTTCCTCGACCTCGACCACGGGACGTATCCCTTCGTCACCTCATCCAACCCCGTCGCCGGCGGTGCCTGCACCGGCTCGGGGCTCGGCCCGCGTGACATCCGAGAGGTGATCGGGATCGCCAAGGCGTACGTGACCCGGGTCGGCGCCGGACCGTTCCCGACCGAGCAGGAGAACGACATCGGCGAGCTGCTGGTGGAGCGCGGCCACGAGTTCGGCACCAACACCGGGCGCAGGCGCCGCTGCGGGTGGTTCGACGCGGTCATGCTACGCCAGGCCGTACGGCTGAACTCGCTGACCGAGGTGGCGCTCACCAAGCTCGACGTGCTCGACACCTTCGAGACGGTCAAGGTGTGCGTCGCCTACGAGGCCGACGGCATCCGCTACACCCACCTGCCCTACCACCAGTCGACCTTCCACAAGGCGGTGCCGGTCTACGAGGAGCTGCCGGGGTGGCGCACCGACCTCAGCGCGGCGACCGCGCCGGGCGACATGCCGGCGGCGGCCCGCGACTACGTCGCCTTCCTGTCCGAGCAGATCGGCGTCCCCGTCCGCCTCGTCGGGGTCGGGCCGGGCCGGGAGCAGACCGTGTCCTTCGCCACCGCGTGAGGGTCTGCGTCGTCGGCAGCGGCGGCCGCGAGCACGCGCTCGCCCACGTGTTGGCGCGCACGGCCGACGTGGTCGTCACCCCGGGCAACCCGGGCATGGCGGCGCCCATCACGGTGACCGACGTGCCGGTCGAGGAGGTGGAGGCCGACCTGTACGTGGTGGGGCCGGAAGCCCCCCTGGTCGAGGGCCTGGCCGACCGGCTGCGGTCGGCGGGGAAGGCGGTCATGGGCCCCGGCGCCGACGGCGCGCTGCTCGAGGGGTCCAAGGCCTTCATGAAGGAGGTCCTCAGTGCGGCCGGCGTCCCGACCGCGCGCTTCGCCACCTTCGACGCGCTCGAGAGCACCGCCGCGCTCGACTACCTCCAGACGCTCCCCGGCCCCTGGGTGATCAAGACGGACGGCCTCGCCGCCGGCAAGGGGGTGCTGGTGGCCCGCACGCTCGACGAGGCCCGCGCCGACGTCACCGCCAAGCTCTCGGGGTCCTCCTTCGGCGACGCCGGTCGCCACATCGTCATTGAGGAGGGGCTGCTCGGCGAGGAGTGCTCGCTGCTCGTACTCTGCGACGGGTCCCGGGCCGTCCCGCTCGTGCCCGCCCAGGACTTCAAGCGGATCGGCGACGGCGACGCCGGGCCCAACACCGGGGGCATGGGGGCCTATGCGCCGATGCCCGACCTCCATGCCGCCGCCGTGGCCGGGCTGATGGACGCCGCCGTCCTGCCGCTCGTGGAGGAGCTGCGCCGGCGGGGCATCGACTACCGGGGGGTGCTCTACGCCGGGCTCATGCTGACCCCCGAGGGCCCGAAGGTCATTGAGTACAACGTGCGCTTCGGCGACCCCGAGGCCCAGGTCGTGCTCCCTCTCCTGGCGACGGACGCTGCCGAGCTCTTCCTCGCCGTGGCCAACGGGGCGCTCGAGGACGCGCCGCCGCCCGCCTTCTCGGGCGAGGCCGCCGTGTGCGTGGTCATGGCCTCGCAGGGCTACCCGGAGAGCCCGCGCACCGGCGACCCCATCGAGGGGCTCACGGCGTCGGGCCAGTCCGTCGCCGGCGTCGACGGCGTCACCGTGTTCCACGCCGGCACCCGGCGCCACAGCCCCGGCGGCCCGTTCCACACGGCGGGAGGCCGTGTGCTCGGCGTCACCGCGGTCGCTCCCACCCTGTCCGAGGCGCGTGACCGGGCCTACGCCGCCGCCGAGCCCATTGAGTGGGAGGGCATGCAGATGCGCCACGACATCGCGGCGCAGGCGGCCGGTGCCGCGTCGGCGGTGGCGGGCGAGGGGGCCGGATGATCCCGCGCTACTCGCCGCCGGACATGGCTGCCCTCTTCAGCGACGCCGCCCGCTTCTCGCTCTGGCTCGAGGTGGAGCTGCTGGCGACCGAGGCCCAGGCCGCCGTTGGGGTCGTGCCGCCGGACGAGGCGGCCACCTGCCGGGCCAAGGCACCGGTGGTCGACGAACTCTTCGTGGCCGACGTGCTCGAACGCGAGAAGGTCACGGACCACGACGTGGCCGCCTTCGTCGACGTCGTGCAGGAGCGCATCGGCGCGCCGGCAGGCTCGCACATCCACTACGGGCTGACCTCGTCCGACGTCGTGGACACCGCCCTGTGCGCCACGCTCACCCGGGCCGCCGACCTCCTCCTGGCCGACCTCGACGCCTTCGTGGCGGCGCTCAAGGCGCGGGCGCTGGAGCTGCTGCACGTCCCCGTCACGGGCCGCACGCACGGCATGCACGCCGAGCCGACCACCTTCGGGGCCAAGTTCGCGCTGTGGGCCCTGCAGGCGGACCGCGACCGTCGGCGCATGCGCGCCGCCCGCGAGGCGATCGCCGTCGGGAAGCTGTCGGGGGCGGTCGGCACCTACTCCAACATCGATCCCGAGGTCGAGGCGCGCGTCTGCGCCGCGCTCGGCCTCACGCCGGTGCCGGCCACACAGGTGATCGCGCGCGACCGCCACGCCGAGTTCTTCTACGCCTGCGCGTCGGTCGGCGCCACGGTCGAGCTGATGTGCACGGAGATCCGCCACCTCGCCCGCAGCGAGCTCGGCGAGGCCGAGGAGCCCTTCGGCGCCGGGCAGAAGGGGAGCTCGGCCATGCCCCACAAGCGCAACCCGATCCTCTCGGAGCGGCTCTGCGGCCTGGCCCGGCTGCTGCGCGGCTACCTCGGCGCGGGCCTCGAGGACGTGGCGCTCTGGCACGAGCGCGACATCTCGCACAGCTCGGTCGAGCGGGTGGCGCTGCCGGACGCGGCCATGCTGGCCGCCTACGTGCTGCGCAAGGCCACCGGCCTGGCCTCGGGCCTTGTGGTCCACTCCGAGCGGGCGCTGCAGAACCTCACCGAGGGCACGCTCGGGCTCGTCTTCTCGCAGTCCGTCCTGTTGGCCCTCGTGTCGGCCGGCCTGACCCGCGACGAGGCCTACCGGATCGTCCAGCGCGACGCCCGCGCCGCGTGGTCCGAGGGGCGCCCGTTCCGGGCCGTGCTCGAGGCCGATCCGGACGTGACGCTCAGTGGCGCGCAGCTCGACGGCGCCTTCGACCTGTCGCGTACGCTGCGCCACGTGGACCGTTTCGCCGACGCGCTGGAGACGCTGTGACGGTCGACCTGCCGCAGATCCTCTCGGGCAAGGTGCGCGAGCTCTACGACGCCGGCGAGGACCGCCTCGTCATGGTCGCCTCGGACCGGGTGAGCGCGTTCGACGTCATCATGGCCGAGCCGATCCGCGACAAGGGCCGGGTGCTCACCGCCATGACCTGCTTCTGGTTCGAGGAGATGGCCGACGTCGTGCCGGGCACGCTGCTGGCCGCCGACCCGGCCGCCATCTCCGCCGCCCTCGGGGGCGGGGCGCTGCCGCCCGGGTGGGTCGGCCGGGCCATGCTGGTCCGCCGGGCCGAGATGCTTCCGATCGAGTGCGTCGTGCGCGGCTACCTGGCCGGCTCGGCCTGGGAGGAGTACGAGCGCACGGGCACGGTGCACGGCATGGAGATGCCCGAGGGCCTGCTGCTGGCCAGCGAGCTGGAGAAGCCGATCTTCACCCCCGCCACCAAGGCGGCCGAGGGGCACGACGTCAACATCGGCATGGCCGAGGCCGTGGACCTCGTGGGTGCCGAGTCGGCGCTGGCCGCCCAGGCCGTCAGCCTGGAGCTGTACCGGCGGGCGGCGGCCCGGGCGGCCGCGGCCGGCTTCATCCTGGCCGACACCAAGTTCGAGCTGGGCTACGTGGACGGGGTGCTCTGCCTGTGCGACGAGGTGTGCACGCCGGACTCCTCGCGGCTGTGGCCGGCCGATGCGGTCGTGCCCGGCACGACGCCGCCGGCCTTCGACAAGCAGCCCCTGCGCGACTGGCTGGCGGCGCAGCCCTGGGACCGCACGCCGCCCCCGCCGCCGCTGCCGCCGGAGGTCACGACGGCCCTGTCGCAGCGCTACGTCGCGGCGTACGAGCGTGTCACCGGCCGCTCGCTGGGCGACTGGTACGGTGCCACCACATGAGGTTCCGGGCGCGCGTCGAGGTGCAATTGCGGCCCGGGATCGCGGACCCCGAGGGGGCCACCATTGAGCGGGCGCTCCCTGCGCTCGGCTTCGACGGCGTGGCCCACGTGCGGGCCGGCCGGTCCTTCAGCTTCGAGGTCGACGCCCCCGACGAGGGCGCGGCGCGCACGACGGCGACCCAGCTGGCCGACCGGCTGCTGGCCAACCCGGTCATTGAGCAGAGCCGGCTCGAGCTCGAGGCGATCTGAGTGGCCCCGCGCATCGGCGTCGTCGTCTTCCCGGGCAGCAACTGCGAGCACGACGTGATCCAGGGCGTCGAGGCCGTGGGCGCCGAGGGCGTGCTGCTCTGGCACGGTGACACGCGGCTCGACGGGGTCGACGCGGTCGTCCTCCCCGGCGGCTTCGCCCACGGCGACTACCTGCGCCCGGGCGCCCTGGCCCGCTTCTCGCCCGTGATGGACGCGGTCGGCGACTTCGCCCGCGCCGGCGGCCCGGTGGTCGGCATCTGCAACGGCTTCCAGGTGCTGACCGAGGCGGGCCTGCTGCCGGGCGCGCTGCAGAAGAACGGGCGTCTGCGCTTCTTGTGCCAACCGGCCCGCCTGGTGGTTGCCTCGACCTCGTCGGTGCTCACCTGCGAGGCGACGGTGGGCGACGAGCTCGTCATCCCCATCAACCACTTCTCGGGGAACTACACCTGCGACGCCGCGACACTGGAGCGCCTGCGGGCGGAGGACCGGATCGTGCTGCGCTACGCGGACGACGAGAACCCCAACGGGTCGGTCGACGCCATCGCCGGCATCGCCAACGAGGCGGGCAACGTGGTCGGCCTCATGCCCCATCCCGAGCGCGCCAGCTCGACCCTGCTCGGCTCCGAGGACGGCCTGGTGCTGCTGCGCTCGCTCGTCTCGTCCGCCGCCGTCAGCGCGGCCGCGTAGGCCGCGCCTCTCCGGCGCGCGTCGCGCCGCCGGCGCGTGTCATCAAATCGTCAGCTGCACTCCGTATGGTTGACCGCGTATGCACCGACCGAGCGCGACGCGCGCCGGAAGACCCGCTGTGGGCCCGCTGTGGTGGCGCCACCGGCACGTGTTCGTCTTCGTCCTCGCCGTCGTCGCGCTCGTCGTGCAGTCGTCGGGCGCGACGGGGGCGTCGGGCGCCTCGTTCCGCACCGCGTCGGCCCGCCGCCTGGCCGCCACCGGCCGGGCCGTCGACGCCGCCTACTTCGAGCCCGGGGCGTGCGTGGAGTACCTCCCGACTTCGGGTGACCGCCATCTGACCATCTTCCTCGACGCCGGCCACGGCGGGATCGACCCGGGCGGTGTCGGGGAGACCGAGACGGGCCAGACGATCGACGAGGCCGACGAGACGCTCCCGGTCGAGCTCGCCACCATGAGCCTGCTCCGGGCCAAGGGGTTCACCGTGGTCGTGTCGCGGACCGGGCCGACGACGGTGATCCGCCCGGCCCCCGACGACGTCTCGGGCGACCTCTTCACCGTCCAGGGCGTGCACGACGACGTGGCCGCCCGCGACGTGTGTGCCAACAAGGCCAAGGCGGACGTCCTGGTCGGCATCTACTTCGACGCCGGCGGCTCCTCCGACGACGCCGGCGGCGTGACGGGCTACGACGCCGACCGGCCTTTCTCGGCGCAGAACCTCAGGCTGGCGACCTTGATACAGAACGACGTCCTCTGGGCCATGGACGCCCGGGGCTGGGCGATCCCGAACCTCGGGGTGGTCGACGACAGCCAGCTGGGCGGCCCCGCCATGACCACGGCGGCGGCCGACTACGGGCACCTGCTGCTGCTCGGCCCCGCCGACCCCGGGTTCTCCTCGACGCCGAGCGGGATGCCGGGCGCGCTGACGGAGCCGCTGTTCATCACCGACCCCTACGAGGGCAGCCTCGCCGCCGGCGCGTCCGGACAGGCCGTGATCGCGGACGGCCTGGCCCGAGCCATTGCGCAGTACTTCGGGCCGGCCGTGGCGGGGGGCCAGAATTCAGAGGCCGCGGCGCCGGCGCGACACCACAAGCGGGCCGCGGCGGGCGGCTGACCCGGTCAGGTCCGGGCGCGCGAGATCTCGGCCTTTTGGAGGACGGCGGCGCTCACGCCGGCCGCCCGCCAGGTGCCGTAGGTGATGCCCTTGCGCTCGCCGTAGGCCTTGGCCACCTTGATGAACTGCTTCTCGAGCGCGCTCAGGTCCTTGACCTGGTTCCCCCGCGACCGCTCGTCGAGCAGGTCCTTCTGCTCCTGGAGCAGGTGGAGGCGGGTGAGCGCGTCGGCGTTGGCCAGCTGGGACTCGATCGCCGCCAGCCGCCGGTCGATGGAGGCCGGCGTGCGCTTGCGGCCCCGCTTGGGCTTGGACGTCTCGAGCGCCTCGAGGTAGTGGCGGACGGATGCACTCTCGGCACGCCCACGAGCGAGGGCGGCCTTGTGACCGGTGCTCATGGGCTTGCGAGGAGCCGGAGTTTTTGCCTTGGTTGCCATGCCTCCATTGTGCCCCGCCGGGAGCACTCATATGCATCAATTGGCCATGTTTCCTCCCATCTTATTTTGGATGAAGAACCGCGCAGGGATTCCCCATTTTCGGTGGCTCGAACCGCACAATCCAGGATTTTCCCGCGCCGCCATTGGGACGGCCGGCAGGGGCCATTTCCCGTCGGCCCGGGGGGTTACCCTGCCCTGGTGGCTGCTTCCCCGGACGCAACCGTCGACGGCAGGGAGCGCCGGGCGATGGCCGGCGTCCTCCTCGCCGCCACCGCCCTCATCGCGGCCTACTGGATCGCCTGGCTCGCGCACCGCTCCCTGGTGGCCTCGGAGAGCGGTGTGGGGTACACCCAGTTCGAGGACGCCTTCCCCCTGGCCGACGGCTGGCTGGCGCTGTGCCTGGTCGCCGCCTCGTACTGCCTCGTGACGGCAAGGCGGGCGGCCCTGTTCTGGCTCCTGGCCGGCGGCGGGGCGGGGCTCTACCTCTTCGGCATGGACGTGCTCTACGACCTGCAGCACGGCATCTGGGGTAAGGGCGCCAACGGCGTGGTGGAGCTGGTCATCAACCTGTTGACCCTGGGCCTCTCCGTCTTCGTCCTGCGCTGGGCCTGGACCCGCCGGGACACCCTGCTGGCACCATGACGCCGTGAGCCAGTTCGGCTTCGACCCCGCCACCTACCTCGACCTGATGCGCGCCGAGGTGCCCGCCTATGGCCGCTTGCAAGAGGCGGTGGCCGACGCGACCGAAGGGGTGCACGTCACGTCGGTCCTCGACCTGGGCACCGGCACCGGCGAGACGCTCGCCGCTGTGCTCGGGCGCCACGGCGGGGCGGTGGCGGTGGGGATCGACAAGAACGAGGCGATGCTCGACGCCGCCCGGGAGCGGCTCGGCGCGCTGCCGGTCGAATTCGTGGTGGCCCAGCTGAGCGACCCCCTGCCGGCCGGCCCCTTCGACCTGGTGGTCTCGGCGCTGGCCGTGCACCACCTCGAGGGGTCCGACAAGGCGGCGTTGTTCGCCCGGGTGGCGGAGGCGCTGCGCCCCGGCGGCCGCTTCGTGCTGGGCGACGTGGTGATCCCGCGGAATCCGGCCGACGCGGTCACCCCGCTGGTCGGCGGCCACGACCGCCCCTCGACCCTGGCCGACCAGCTGGGCTGGCTGGCCGAGGCCGGGTTCGCGGCGGCCGCCGTGTGGGCCGAGCGCGACCTCGTGGTGGTTCGTGCCGACCGTCCCGACTGAGGTGCTCCGACCTCTAATCTGGAGGTCACCATGACCCCTCCGGCCGAGGCGCTGCCCGACCAGACGCCCGGGGGGGAGTCCCTGCCCCGTGAGTCCCTCCACCGCTCGCTGGGCCTGACCGACGACGAGTTCGAGGCCGTCGGCAAGATCCTCGGCCGTCCGCCCAACCATCTCGAGCTGGCCCTCTACGCCGTGATGTGGAGCGAGCACTGCTCCTACAAGTCGTCCCGGCTCCACCTGCGCCGTCTGCCCACCGAGGGCCCGCGGGTGCTGGTCGGCCCGGGCGAGAACGCCGGGGTGATCGACGCCGGGGACGGCATCGCGGTCGCCATCCGGATCGAGAGTCACAACCACCCCTCCGCCATCGAGCCCTACCAGGGCGCCGCCACCGGCGTGGGCGGCATCCTGCGCGACATCTTCACCATGGGGGCGCGGCCGTTGGCGGTGATGGACCCGCTCTTCTTCGGTCCGCCCGACGACGCCCGCCAGCGCTGGCTGGTCGAGGGCGTGGTGAGCGGGATCTCGGGCTACGGCAACTCCGTGGGGGTGCCCACCGTCGGGGGTGAGCTCACCTTCGACCCCTGCTACGCCCAGAACCCGCTCGTCAACGTGCTCTGCATGGGCGCGCTGCCGACCGAGCGGCTCGTGCTCGGCATCGCGTCGGGCCCGGGCAACCTGGCCGTGCTGCTCGGCTCGAGCACGGGGCGCGACGGCATCGGCGGGGTCAGCGTGCTGGCCTCGGCCGGCTTCGGCGGCGACGACGCCGGCGCGGCGGACGACACCAAGCGGCCGAGCGTCCAGGTGGGCGACCCCTTCGAGGAGAAGCGGCTCATTGAGGCCTGCCTCGAGCTGCTCGACACCAAGCTCGTGGTCGGGATCCAGGACCTCGGCGGCGCCGGCCTGGCCTGCGCCACGAGCGAGACGGCGGGACGCGGCGGTGTCGGCATGGACGTCGACGTGTCGGCGGTGCCCCGGCGCGAGGAGGGTATGGAGCCGTGGGAGGTGATGACGAGCGAGAGCCAGGAGCGCATGCTCGCCATCGTCACCCCCGAGTCGTGGCCGGCGGTGGCCGCCATCTGCGCCAAGTGGGAGGTCCGGGCCACCGTGATCGGGACGGTCACCGAGCCCGATCCCGCCGGCGGCGGTCGCCTGCGCATCCGCGAGGGCATGGACGGCCCCGTGCTGGCCGACGTGCCGGCGGCCTCCCTCTCCGACGACGCACCGCTCTACGACCGCCCGCGGCGCGCGCCGGCGCGCCGAGCCGTCGAGCCGCTGGACCCACCCGCCGACTGCGCCGCCGACCTGCTGGCGCTGGTGCGATCCCCGCGCTGGGTCTACCGCCAGTACGACCACCAGCTCTTCTTGAACACGGTGGAGGGCCCCGGCGGCGACGCCGCGCTGCTGCGGCTCGCCGGCCCGGGGCTGCCGCGCTCGTCCCGCGGCGTCGCCGTGACGACCGACTCCAACCCGCGGGCCTGCGCGCTCGACCCCCGGGCGGGCACGGCGCTCGTGCTCGCCGAGGGCGTGGCCAACCTGGCCTGCGTGGGCGCCACGCCGGCCGCCGTGGTGAACTGCCTCAACTTCGGCAACCCCGAGCACCCCGAGGTCATGTGGCAGCTCTCCGAGTGCATCGACGGGATGGCCGAGGCGTGCCGTGCCCTCTCGCTGCCGGTCATCGGGGGCAACGTCAGCCTCTACAACGAGAGCGGCGGCGCCGACATCGACCCGACTCCGGTGCTCGGGGTGCTGGGGCTCGTCGACATGGTGACGGCGCGGCCGCCCGGCCGGGCCTGGTCCGCGGGTGACGCCGTCGTCCTGCTCGGCGCCCGGTCGGCACCGGACGATGCGTTCCCGCTCGAGGGCACGCGCTGGGCCACCGAGCGGCGCGGCCACCGTTCCGGCGACGTGCCGGTCGTGGACTTCGCCGCACACGCGGCGCTCTGCGCCTTCGTCGCGGGGCTCGTCGCGGCGCGGGTGGGCGGGACGGACGACGCCGGGTTGGTGCACGCCGTGCACGACGTGTCGGGCGGTGGCCTCGCGGTCGCCCTGGCCGAGATGTCGGCCGCCGCCGCCGTCGGCTGCGCGCTCGAGCTGTCCGACGGGGCGGAGCTCTTCACCGAGCTGCCGTCCCGCTTCGTGGTCGCCACGGCCGACGCCGACGCGCTCTGTGCCCGTGCCCGAGCCCTCGGGATCCCCGCCGCCGTCCTGGGCGGGACCGGTGGCGACCGCTTCGTCCTCGGTGGTCTGGTGGACCTCCCGCTCGACGCCCTGAGGGACGCCGAGGAGGGCAACCTGGCCCGGGCCCTGGGCGAACCGTGACCGCGGCCTGTGCGAGAATGGGTGACGCGTGAAGGAAGCGTGTGGTGTCTTCGGTGTCTACGCGCCCGGAAAACGGGTGGCCAACCTCACCTTCGACGGCCTCTTTGCCCTGCAGCACCGGGGCCAGGAGTCGGCCGGCATGGCGGTCAGCGACGGTGACACCGTCACGGTGGTCAAGGACATGGGCCTGGTCGCCACCGTCTTCGACGAGCGGACGCTCCCGGGGTTGCAGGGTCAACTCGCC
>Ga0182013_10002551_pt1 | contig 23739 bp, 19 predicted proteins | sample 612S2MmetaG_FD_120487 | JGI IMG/M metagenome (GOLD analysis project Ga0182013, IMG submission 120487) | Permafrost microbial communities from Stordalen Mire, Sweden - 612S2M metaG | ecosystem: Environmental > Terrestrial > Soil > Wetlands > Permafrost | place: Sweden: Stordalen | collected...
CCGGTGACACGGCCCTCGGCCACTTCGAACGTCAGGTCGTCGACGGCGTGGACCGGGCCGAAGCGCTTGCCGAGCCCGCGCACTTCGATGGCGGAGGTCATGCCCGACCGTAGCCTCCGTGGCGGTCAGGGGGGTGCCGCCCCGGGATCAGACCCCGGCGTAGATGTCGATGGGCAGCAGCAGCCCGATGGCGACCACCAGCTCGTCGTGCACGCGGTTCATGTTGCTCCAGCCGTTCACCCACCCGACCAGCGCCGAGTACCAGACGTGCCCGAGGATCCGGGCGCGGTCACTGATGTCCGGCGGCTGGGGCTCGCCGATGGCCCGGGTGATGATGCCCTCCATGAGCACCGACACCTGTTGCTGGCACTCGATGGCCGCGGGGTCGGGGGAGGCCAGGGCGGTGAACACGGCGCCGACCAGCTGGGGCTGACGCCCCATGGCCCGCAGCGCCCGGTCGAGGGCGTCGATGACCCGCTCGGCCGGGGTGTCCCCCTGGGCCGGGCTCTGGGCCAGCCGGATGTCGAGCTGTTCGACCCAGTGGACCAGCGCGGCCGCCAGCAGATGGTCCTTGCTGGTGAAGTACCGGTAGACGGTGCCCATGGCCACATCGGCGCGGGCCGCCACGTCGCGCATCTGGACCGCTTCGTAGCCCCCGTCGAGCGCCAGGGACATGGCGGCGTCGATCACGCGCTGGCGTCGGGCCTGCTGGGCCCGCGTCAGGGTGCGTGGCACCGGAGCTGTCGCCATGGGTGAACACCCTAGTCGGACACCCTTTCCCCCCTCGTGGAGCCGCCCGCCGCGGCCCGTCGGGGCCGGGTCCGGCGAGCAGTGCGATCGACGATCGCAGCCCACCCGCCCGGCCCGGCGCTGCATCGGTACGATGGGCCGCCATGCCGACCGCGGAGCCCACAGAGGACGAGCCGGACCTCATCGCCACCACCGACGGCCGGGTGCCGGGGCGCCGCGGGCTGGCCACCCGCCAGCGGCTGCTCGAGTGCACGGCCGAACTGCTCGTCGCCACCCCGTGGCGTTCGATCAAGGTGATCGACATCGCCCGCCGGGCCGGCACGTCCCCGGCCACCTTCTACCAGTACTTCGAGAACGTGGAGGCGGCCATCACCGTCCTGGCCGAGGAGCTGGTCGAGGGGGCCGGCGTCCTGGGGGACATGGTCGACGGCGACTGGTCCGACGACGCCTCGTGGGACACGGCCGTCGCCGTGGTCGAGGGGTTCATGGACTACTGGGAGCGCAACCGGGCCGTCTTCCGGGTCGTCGAGCTCACCACCGTCGAGGGGGACCTCCGGTTCCAGGGCCTCCGGGTCCGGGCGCTCAACTCGGTGACGGTCACGCTCGCCCGGGTCATCGCCAACCACGCCGGGACCTCGGGCTCGCCCGCCGGCGCCGACCCGATGGCGGCCGCCGGGACCCTGGTGGCGATGCTGGCGCAGGTGGCCGGCCACCGCTACGGCTTCGAGTTCTGGGGCATCCGCACCGCCTCGCTGGTCGACAGCCAGGCCCGCCTGCTCCACTGGTCCGTGACCGGTCGGCCCGCCCCGGTCGGGGTCCGCGTACCCGGAGCGGACAGCCCCGCCCCCCGGACGGGACCGGTGGTCGGTGGCGGTGCCGCCTCGGCCCGCACGGCGAAGGGCACGTCCCGCCGCACCAGCTGAGCCGGGCGGCGCGCCTAGCGGAGGGCGACGGGGTTGACCGGTGACCCGAGCGCCCCGGTGAGGGGCAGCGGGGTGGCGTCGAGCAGGAACGAGTAGCGCCCGTCGGCCGCACAGGCGTCGGCGAGCTCGTCGAGGAACCAGTTCTGGCCCTGGGTCATCCCCATCTCCACCAGGTGGAGGAGGTGCACGGGCAGGAAGAGGTCGTCCGACTCGCACGGATAGACCTCGAGCACCATGGTGTCGATGGCCACGGCGGCGACGTCGCGGTCGTGGAACCACCCCGCGGTGGCGACGGTCAGCCCCGGCGTGGGCCACGTGTACGCGATGAGGTCGCGCACCGGGTCCCGGCCCCCGAGTCCGGGACGCCCGGGCAGCGCCAGATGGGCGGCCTGGCCGGTGCGGACCAGGAGGACGTCACCGGGCTCGACGGCGATGCCGGTGAGGGCGAGGGCGGCGTCGAGGTCGGCGGGCGCGATGGCGTAGCCCGGCTCGAGCAGCTCCAGACCCTTGGCCCGGGCCACGTCGAGCAGGATCCCGCGGCTGACCAGGGTGGGGACCTGCTGGATGCCGAGCCGTGAGGCCCCCGCCTCGGTGATCGACGCCGCCGGGAAGCCGTTGTACAGGCGGCCGCCGTCCGGGGGCGGTCCGTAGGAGGCGTGGGCCAGGCCGTCCCAGTGGGTGGCGCACTGGACGGCGAAGGACACGACGTCCTCGCTGAAGGCCACCCACCCGGGCAGGTCGCTCTGGGGGTGGTTGACCGTGACCATGGTGTGGGTCGGATTGACCCGGCCCTCGATGAACCCCATCTGGATGCCCTCGGCCTCGGACATCGGGATCCCCAGGTGGAGGGCGGTGCCGTCGACGACCGAGGCCACCCCCCGCAGGCGGGCGGCCTCGTCGATGAGGTTGAGGGTGCCCAGCTGGTCGTCCGGACCCCAACGGCCCCAGTTGGAGACCCGCTCGACCATCTCGGTGAAGGAGCGGGGGATCGAGGGCGGTACAGGCACGGGCACGCACCTGTTGTAGCCGATCCGGGCAACAGTTTTGGTCCCGGCGTGCCGATAGATGGGGAGACACAACGGCCAGGTTGGGTCCCGGGCAGCCGTCCGGGGGAGCCAGCCGCGATCCTCGAGGGGCCCGAGACAGTGGCGCACGACACGTGCAGGGACGGTTCGGACCGGGAGCAGACCGCTGGGGTGCCGCACCCCGCCGTCCGCCGACCCCGGTCACGACCCGCCCGGCGCACCCCGGCACGGATCCGTCCCCTGCGGGCGGCTTGCCTGGCCGTCGTCCTGGCCGTGCTGCCCGCCATCGGCGTCCTGGCCCCCTCCGGACCGCTGGCCACCGGCCGGGCCGCGGCGGCGACGACCCCCGACCTGGGTTCCGTCGAGGCCCTGTACGCCGCCGACCTGACGGCCCGGATCAACGCCGAGCGGGGGGTGCGGTCCTCGGGCGCCCAGCCCGTGCCGCAGCTGCAGGTCGACGGTGGACTGCAGGCCGCCGCCCAGTCGTGGGCGGACCACCTCGCCTCGATGGGCACCATCGCCGATCCGCCCCTGTACGGGTGCGGTGCCGCTCCGTCGCCGACGACCCTGTGCGTGCTGGCCGGCAACTCGGGCGTGTCGGGTGACGGCTACTGGCCCGGCGACGGCTCGGACGGCATGGAGGCCGCCTACATGAACTCGGCCGGTCACCGCCAGAACATGCTCGACGCCGGCTACGACACGGTGGGTGTGGGCGTCAGCTGCAGCGGCGGACAGGCGTACACCGTCGAGCTGTTCGGTTTCGACTACGGCGAACTCGGGTCGGCGGAGAGTCGGGAGTCCGCCCAGAACGCCACGGAGGGCGTTCCGGTCCCGGCCGGCCCCTCGGTGGCCGGCCTGCAGACCGGGTCGCCCGTCTACTGCCCGGGCCAGACCGTGGGGCCGAACGGGGCCGTGACCGCCGGCGGGGGCCAGTACCCCTATCCCTACCCCGTCCCCACGGTGCCCGGTGAGCCCCTGCCCTACCAGCCGCCGCCCAATCCCTACGTGGGGATCGCGGCGTCCGCCGGGGGCGACGGCTACTGGGAGGCCCGGGCCGACGGCACCGTCACCCCCCACGGGAGCGCCGTCAGCTACGGGTCGATGGCCGGCAAGGCCCTGGCCGCGCCCATCACGCACATCGTGGCCACGCCGGACGGCCGCGGCTACTGGCTGGTGGCGGGCGACGGCGGCATCTTCAACTTCGGCGACGCCGCCTTCTTCGGCTCGATGGGCGGCCAGCCGCTCAACGCCCCGGTGGTCGACATGGCCCCGACCGCCGATGGCGGGGGCTACTGGCTGGTCGCCGCCGACGGCGGCGTCTTCAACTTCGGCGATGCCGCGTTCCTCGGCTCGATGGGCGGCCAGCCGCTCAACGCCCCGGTGGTCGGCATGGCCCCCGACCCCTCCGGCCACGGCTACTGGCTGGTCGGCTCGGACGGCGGGATCTTCGCCTTCGGCGACGCACCGTTCCGCGGCTCGACCGGCGGCCTCGCCCTCAACGCCCCGGTGGTCGGCATGGCCACGGACACGACCGGACGCGGCTACTGGCTGGTGGGCTCGGACGGCGGCATCTTCGCCTTCGGCGACGCTCCCTTCCGCGGCTCGATGGGTGGCCTGACCCTGGCCGCCCCGGTGGTCGGCATGACCACGGACCTCTCCGTCGGGGGCTACTGGCTCCAGGGCAGCGACGGCGGCGTGTTCGCCTTCGGCGCTCCCTTCGACGGCGCCGGCTGACGCGGGCCGGGCCGCTCAGCTCGACCAGATGATCGACTGGATCTCCGAGTAGGCCTCGAGGCCGTAGTCCCCACCGTCGCGGCCGATGCCGCTCATCTTGAAGCCACCGAACGGGGCGTCCATGTTCCGCTGTGCGGTGTTGATGCCGACGTGGCCGGCCCGCAGCTGCTTCGCCACCCGGAAGGCCCTCGAGGTGTCGCCCGAGAAGACGTAGTCGTAGAGGCCGAACTCGGAGTCGTTGGCGATGGCCACGCCCTCGTCGTCGTCGTCGAAGGGGATGGCCACCACGACCGGGCCGAAGATCTCCTCCCGGGCCGAGCGCATGTCGTTGGAGCCGGTGATGAGGGTGGGCTCCACGTAGTAGCCGCGCTCGAGGTGCCCGGGGCGGTTGCCGCCGACCACGACCTCACCCTCGGCGCGCCCCGACTCGATGTAGTCGAGGATCCGCGCCTGCTGCGCACCGGAGATGACCGGGCCGACCACGGTGGCGGCCTCCGTCGGATCGCCCACGGTGAGCCGGCCGGCGAAGGCGGTGAGCCCCTCGACCACCTGGTCGAAGATGCTCCGGTGCACGACGGCCCGGGTGGGGGCCGTGCAGATCTGGCCCGAGTGGAAGGCCCACGTCGAGCCGATGGCGGTGATGGCCGCCTTGAGGTCGGCGTCCTCGAACACCACGGCGGCGCCCTTGCCGCCGAGCTCCATCAGCAGTCGCTTCATGGTGGATGCGCCGGCCGCGGCGATCCGCTGGCCGACCTGCGTCGAACCGGTGAAGGACACCATGTCGACATCGGGGGTGGAGGTGAGCACCGCGGCCGGCTCCGGGCCCTGTGAGGAGACCAGGTTCACCACGCCGGGCGGGAACCCGACCTCGTCGAGCACCCGGGCCAGCTCGACCACGGCCAGCGGGTCCTGCGGGGCCGGCTTGATGACCACCGTGTTGCCCATGGCGAGGGCCGGGGCGACCTTGCCGGCCATGTTCGTCAGGGGGAAGTTGTAGCTGGCGATGGCGGCCACCACGCCCACCGGCTGGCGGTAGGCGAGGGCGCTGACCAGACCGCCGGGGGCGAGCGGCGTGGCGTTGGTGGCGATCGGCGGGAGCATCTTCTCCTGGACGTGGCGGATGTCCCGGCTGTAGCGGTCGAAGCGGTCGGCGCTGATCGGCACCTGCATGCGCGACCCGACCGAGGCGGTGGCGCCGGTCTCGGCGATCACGAGGGGCACGAGGTCGTCGTTGCGGGCCCGGATGGCTGCGGCGGCCTTCTTCAGCAGGGCGAGGCGCTCCTCGACGGGCGTGGCGGCCCAGGCCGGGAAGGCCTCGCGGGCGGCGGCGGCCGCGGCCTCGGCGTCGGCCACGGAGGCGTTGGGGGCCTGGCCGACGACCTCTTCGGTGGCCGGGTTGATGATGTCGTAGGTGCCGTCGCCGGCGTCGACCCACTTGCCGCCGATCAGCAGCTGCGTCTCGTCCCTGGTGACCTTGCTGGCCATGGTGGCCCCCTGTTCTCTTCGATGTGGTGCGGTTGACGTGCGGTGGAGGTGGTGCGTGCGGCGGCGAGGCGCGGCCCGGCTCAGCCGGCGGCCACCGCCGGGTCGACGGTGACGGTGTCCCGCCCGGAGCGCAGGAGCGTACCGGGCAGGTTGCCGGTCGGGCGCCCGTCGGCGACGGTCTCGACGCCGTTCACCAGGACGCGGACGACGCCGATGGAGTCCGCGATGAGGCGGGGGCTGCCGCCGGGCAGGTCCTCGACCAGGGTGGCCGGCTCCGAGGCCACCGTCTCGGGGTCGAAGACGAAGAGGTCGGCGCGCAGGCCCTCGGACACCCGACCGCGGTCGTGGAGGCCGAACAGGTCGGCGGGGGCCTGGGTCATCCAGTGCACGGCCTGCTCCATGGGGACGAGCCGGCGGTTGCGCAGGCAGTCGCCGAGGAAGGACGTCGGGTAGTTCGAGCCGCACATGCGGTCGAGGTGGGCGCCGGCGTCCGATCCTCCGACCAGGGCCCCCGGGTCGTTCCACACGTCGACGCGCGCCGCCCACGAGGCGGCGTCGCCGTCCGAGGCCTTCGGCCACAGCACGGTGCGCAGGTCATCGGCGATCACCAGGTCGAGCAGGGCGTCGAACGGCTCCTTGCCCTGCTCCTCGGCGATGGACCCGACGTCGCGCCAGCTGTAGCCGGCGTTCTCGGGGGCGAACGTGTCGCCGATGATGTAGTTGGCCCAGTGCGAGAGGCGGCGGAAGACGCCGGCGTCCTCGGAGTGGGCGAGTTCGTCGAGCCGGGCCCGCACGGCGGGGTCCTTCAGCTGCTCGATCCGCTGCTCGGCGGGGAGCCCCATGACGTCGCCCCAGCCGGGGATGAGGAACAGGGCGCAGTGGGTGCGGAAGCTCATGTTCATGGGCACCAGCGTGGGCATGGTCAGGGCGATGATCTGCCCTCCGGCGGCGGCTGCGGCCCTCGACGCCTCGAGCTGTCGGGTCGTCTTGTCCGGCGTGCGCGAGTCGACGGTGAGCAGGTTCCAGTTGAGCGGCCGCTCGGCGGTGGTGGTCATGGCCACCATGAGGTCGATCTCGTCGTCGCTGAACGAGTCGAGGCAGCCGTTGGTGATGTACTCGAGCGTCGTGCCCGGGTGGTCACGCACGACCTCGCAGAACGCCAGCATCTCGCGGCGGTCGGCGAAGCGGGACGAGATCGGGTTCCCGTCGCCGTCGGAGTGCGTGCGGGACTGTGACGACGAGAAGCCCATGCCGCCGGCCTCGATCGACTCGGCCAGCAGGGTGGTCATGGCGGCCAGCTCCTCGTCGTTCGCCACCTCGCCCGCCCGGTCCGGGCCCATGACCCACCGGCGGATGGCGCAGTGCCCCACCAGGAAGCCGGCGTTGACGCCGAGGTTGCCCTCGAGCCGGGCGAGGTACTCGCCGAAGGTGGTCCAGTCCCAGTCGATGCCGTCCTCCAGGGCCACCAGCGGCATGCCCTCGACCTTGGCCATCATCCGGCGGATGTAGTCGTGGTCCTCGGCCTTGATCGGGGCCAGCGTGAAGCCGCAGTTGCCGGCGATCACCGTGGTCACGCCGTGCAGGTTGGAGGGGGAGGCGGTCGGGTCCCAGAAGAGCTGGGCGTCGTAGTGGGTGTGGGGGTCGATGATGCCGGGGGCCACGACCATGCCCTCGGCGTCGAGCTCGGTCGCCCCCTCCTCGGCCACGGTACCCACCGAGACGATGACCCCGTCCCGGATCCCGACGTCGGCCCGGAAGCCCGGTGCCCCGGTGCCGTCGACGACGAGGCCGTTGCGGATCACGTAGTCGAGCATGGTGCGGTTCCCTTCCTGGGGCCCGGAGCGGGTGCCGACGGGCCGGTGAACGTGGGTGGTGGCGGGGGAGACGGTGGCGTGCGGCCCGGTGCCGTCGCCTGGTCCCCCGGAACTGACAGTGCGTCAGATTATGGCACGCACGGGGGACCGTCGGCGTGGGCGAGGCCGGGCCCCGGCCGGGACCGTGCCGGGGCCGACGGTAAGGTGCGGTCATCCTCTCCCTCCACTACTTCCGGGACAACCTGCTGCCGGTCGTCGTGCTCGTGCTCGGGGCCGGCCTGCTCGTCCGCTTCGCCCACTGGGTGGGCATGCGTCGTCGGCGGTGGATCGACGTCCAGATCCGGGGCCAGATCGAGTCGGGCACGGTGGCGTCGGAATCGCTCAAGCGGTCACGGGCGATCAGCGCCGCCATCGAGTGGGTGGTCGTCGCCCTCACCTACTTCGTGGTGGCCATCCTGGCCTTCGACGACCTCGGCATCCCGCTCACCACCCTGGTGGCGCCCGCCACGGTCGTCGGCATCGGCCTGGGCTTCGGCGCCCAGCAGATGGTGGGGGACCTGTTGGCCGGGTTCTTCCTCTTCGCCGAGCACCAGTTCGCCTTCGGTGACGTCATCCGCCTGTCCATGCCGGGCCAGACCACCGGGATCACGGGAACGGTCGAGGAGCTGACGCTCCGGGTCACCAAGTTGCGCACCCAGCAGGGCGAGCTGGTGGTGGTGCCCAACAGCGCCCTCCGCCAGGTCACCAACCTCTCCAAGGACTGGTCACGGGCGGTCATCGACATCCCGGTGGACGTGAGCGAGGACCTCGAGCACGTCACGGCCCTCCTGAAGGACGTCGTGGAGGGCATGGCCGCCGATCCCCGGTGGTCCGAGCTGATCCTGGGGGATCCGGTGGTGGCGGGAGTGGAGACCATCGACGTGGGCTACGTGCAGCTCCGTCTGATCGCCCGCACGCTCCCCGGTCGCCAGTTCGAGGTGGCCCGGGAGATCCGGCTGCGGGCCTCCATCGCCCTGCGCCGGTCGGGTGTCAGCTCGCCCGGCATCGGTGCTCCGTCGACGCGGGGAGACGGGTGACGGACGCGACCCCGGCGGGGAGCGGACGGTCGGGCGACGCCGGCACCCCGGGGCGGCCAGCGCCGCCGGCCCCCGAGGCCGACGAGGACGTCACCCGCAGTCGGCTGGTCGGGTTCATGGCCCTGCCGATCGCGCCCGCCGTGCCCGTCCGGCGGTCCACCGTGCTGATGGTCGTGGCGTTCCTCGGCTTCGGCGCCCTCATGGCGGCCTACCCGCCCGCTCCCAAGACCACGACGTCCAACAACGCGAACTCCGGTGGGTTGCCCGGTATCACGCCGTCCACCACCACGACGACGACCACGACGACCACGACGACCACATCGCCACCGAGCACGACGACGACGACCCACCCGGGTTCCACCACCACGACCACCCACGCCGGAGGGGGGACGTCGACGACCACGACCACGACCCGGGGATCGACGACGACGACACTGAAGGGCGGGTCCACCACCACGCTGCCCGCCGGGTCGACCACCACCACCGTCGCCCCCTGAACCCACCCCCGGCGGTCGACCCGCCACGGTGGATCCGGCCGGGGGACGTCAGGCACGCACGGGTGCCGCTGGCTACGGTGACGACATGATCGTCCTCGTCCACGGAGTACCCGAGTCCGCCGCCCTGTGGGACAAGGTGCGCGAGCGCCTCCCCGGCCCGACGACCGCCCTGGCCCTCCCGGGGTTCGCCCGCCCGAGGCCCGACGGCTTCGGGGCCACCGGGGACGACTATGCGGCGTGGCTGGTGGGTGAGCTCGAGGCGATCGGTGAGCCGGTCGACCTGGTGGGCCACGACTGGGGCGCCGCCCTCACCTACCGGGTGGCCACCACCCGGGGCGACCTGCTGCGGTCCTGGGCCGCCGACGTGGCCAACGTGATGCACCCGCGCTACACGTGGCACGACTTCGCCCAGCTCTGGCAGACCGAGGGCGCGGGTGAGGAGTTCTTCGCCTCGCAGGCCGGCGTGCCGGCCGAGGACCTGGCGGCGGGGTACGAGGCCATGGGCGTGCCGGCGGCCGACACCGGTGTCCTCGTCCCGCTGGGAGACCCGGTGATGGCGTCCTGCATCATGGACCTCTACCGGTCCGCCACCCCGCGGATCTTCGACCACTGGGGTGCCGGGCTGGCGCCGACCTCGGCGCCGGGCCTGGTGCTGCACGCCAGCGACGACTCGTTCGGCGACGAGGCCCTGTCCGCCGAGGTGGCCGCCATGCTCGGGGCACGGCAGGCCACGCTGACGGGCGTCGGCCACTGGTGGGCGCTGCAGGATCCGGACCAGGCCGCCACCACCCTCAACGGGTTCCACGCATCGGTCGGCTGACCCACCGGGCCGCGGCGCGTCCGACGGTCGGGAGCCGCCTCAGCCGTTGACGAGCGGGCCGACCTCGGCACCGAAGGCGGTGATCTGGTCGCAGAGCTCCTCGACCGAGTGGGCCGGGAACCGGACCTGCACCTGGCCGCAGCCCGCCTCGCGGTAGGGGCGCAGGTGCTCGGCCAGCGCGTCGGCCGTGCCCTGCACGGTGCCCGGCGGCAGCTCGTTGTCGGCGGGCGGGGTGCCGAGGTACATCGGGTAGGCGATGGAGCCGATGTCGAGCGGGGCCCCGCCGCGGTACTCGGCCCGCAGCTCGCGCAGCGTCGCCAGCAGCTCGGCGTTGGGGCCGACCGACTGGGGGAGCCAGCCGTCGCCGTAGCGGGCCGTGCGCCGCAGCGCGGCCGGCGAGGAGCCACCGACCCAGATCGGCGGACGCGGCGTGCGCACCGGCCGGGGCCGGAGGCCGACCCCCGAGGCCGGCCAGCGCGGTCCGGGCAGGGTCGGGTACTCCTCGGTCAGCCCGAGGGCCAGTCCGGACACGGCCTCGTCGGTGGCCGGGCCGCGCTCGTCGAAGGCGGGTCCCATGAGGTCGAATTCCTCGGCGACGTGGCCGGCGCCCACGCCGCAGATCACCCGGCCACCGGACAGCACGTCGAGTGTGGCGAACTCCTTGGCCGCCCGCAGCGGGTGCCGGAGGGCGGCCACGTAGATGTGGGACAGCAGATGGATCTCCGAGGTCACGGCGGCCAGCCACCCGAGGGTGGCGACGGTGTCGTACCAGACGGTGCTCATGGCCCCGGCCAGCCGCTCCGGGATGATCGTGTGGTCGCACACGCCGACGTAGAAGAACCCCGCCGCCTCGCAGGCCAGTGCCACCCGCGCCAGCTCGTCGGGACCGGCGGTGGCCTCCCAGGGCTCGACGTAGATGGTGGACTGCGACTGGATCGGCAGCTGCAGGCCGAACGAGACGACGCCGGCGGGCAGTACGGGCACGACGGCGGCGGGCGGGGCGGGTGTCTGGTCGGTCATCGGGTCGTCCTCATCGCTCGGGCCCACCGCGGTGGGGTCTGTCCTCGGGCCACGTCCGTCAGTGACCGGCCGACGCGGCCCGGGCGTCGGCCAGCGACTCGGCCAGCGACTCGGCCAGCGAGCCGTCCGTCCCGAACGTGGTCGCCAGCACGCGGGCCCGCTTGTAGGCCAGGTGGGCCGGCACCTCCCAGGTGAAGCCCATGCCCCCGTGGACCTGGATGCTGGACCGTCCGTTGGTGACCGCCGCCTCGTCGGCCAGCAGCTTGGCGCCGGCGGCCGCCACGTCGGCATCGCCGACGTCGGGCTGGTCGACGGTGACGGCGGCGGCCTGCACGGCGATCCGGGCCACCTCGGCCCGCACGGCCATGTCGGCGCAGAGGTGCTTCACGGCCTGGAACCCGCCGATGGGCCGGCCGAACTGCACCCGGCCCTTGGCGTACTCCACGGCCAGATCGCAGGCCCACTGGGCCATGCCGACCTGCAGGGCCGCGGTGAGCACCGCGCCGTCACGCCGCCACCAGGCGGCCACGTCGGGACCGGCGACGGGCTCGCCGGCGGGCAGCGCCGGCAGCGACCACACCGGGGTGAGCGGGTCCATGGGGCGGGGGAGCGGGGAGGAGTCCAGCGACGCCGGGTCGAGGCGGGTGATGCCGTCGTCGGCGAGCACCAGCAGGACGTCGAGGTCGGCCAGGTGCTCGACGACCACCGGCACCACGCCGGTGCCCGCGGTCCCGGTCGCCGGGCGCTCGACCAGGCCGACCACCACCGAGCCGTCGTCGGCCCCGTCGATCAGCCCCGCGGCCAGGTGGGAGGCGACCAGGGGTCCGGGCACCAGCGAGCGCCCGAGCTCCTCGAACACGAGCGCCGCCTCGGCGAGTCCCAGGCCCACGCCGCCGGCCTCCTCGGCCAGGCACAGGTGGAACACGCCGGCCTCGCCCAGCTCCTTCCAGCCGTCACGGTCGACGACCTGTGCGGTCGACTCGCGGGCGCGGATCGACTCGAGCGGGAACCGGCCCCCGCACAGCCGTCGGATGCCGTCGGCCAGCTCGGACTGGAACTCGGAGACCTCGAAGTCCATCGGTTCAGCTCTTCCCGCCGGCGGTCACCTGGGGCTCCTTGGGCAGCCCCAGGATGCGTTCGCCGACGATGTTGCGCTGGATCTGGGACGTGCCGGCGGCGATGGTCAACGAGATCCCCCGGAGCCAGTCCTCGACCATGGTCCCGGCCGGCAGCACGCCGAGCCCGTCGGTGCCCTCGAGGTCGTGGGCGGCCAGGCCGGCCCGGCCCAGCAGCGACAGCGAGAACTCGCCGAGCTTGTGGCGCGTCTCGGAGTAGGCCAGCTTGAAGTACGTCCCACCCACCCCCGGGATCCCGGTGCGGGCCGCCTGGGACACGTTGCGCTTGGTGAGCGCCCACAGCGCGTCGAGCTCGGCCTTGAGGTGGCCGGCCTGGCGGCGGACGCCGGGGTCGGCCCAGGCGCCGGTGCGCTGCGCCAGGGCCACGGTGGTCGAGAGCAGCTCGACGGCCTCCAGCAGGTCTCCGACGAACGCCGTGCCGCGTTCGAAGCTGAGGGTGACCATGGTGACCCGCCAGCCGTCGTTCTCCTCGCCCACCCGGTTGGCCACGGGGACCCGGACCTCGTCGAGGAACAGCTCGGCGAACTCGGTCGAGCCGGCGATGGTGTGGAGGGGTCGGATGTCGACACCGGGCGAGTCCATGGGGAGGATCAGCCAGGAGATGCCGCGGTGGCGGCTGTCCTCGGACCCGGTGCGGACGAGGAGCTCGCAGTAGTCGGCCACCTCGGCGTGGGACGTCCAGATCTTCTGCCCGGAGATCACGTAGTCGTCGCCGTCGCGGACGGCCCGGGTGCGCATCGAGGCCAGGTCGCTCCCGGCGTTCGGCTCGGAGAACCCCTGGCACCACACCTCGTCACCGCGCAGGATGGCGGGGAGGAACCGGGCCCGCTGCTCGGGTGTCCCCTCGGCGATGACGGTCGGCCCGGCATGGAGCAGGCCGACGAAGTTGACGCCGACGTAGGGGGCGTGGGCGCGCTCGAGCTCCTCCTTGAAGATCAGCTCCTCGACGGGCGAGCTGCCCCGGCCGCCGCCCTCGACGGGCCAGTCGACGCCCGCGTAGCCGGCGTCGAACAGCAGGCGCTGCCAGTGGGTGTCGTAGGCGCGCCGGCCCGGCCAGTCGTCCGGGGACGGCTTCGGGGGGAGGCCCGGCAGCGTGAGGTCGAGCCAGGCGCGCAGGGAGGATCGGAACGCCTGCTCGGCGTCGGAGTACCGCAGGTCCACGGGTGGCTACCGCCCGCTGGTCACTGGAAGTCGAGGCCGAAGAGCTTGATGGCGTTGCCCCGGACGACCTTGTAGCGCTGCTCGTCGGTCAGGCCGGCCATCTGCTTCTCGGCGATCTCCCGGGTGCGCGGCCAGGTCGAGTCCGAGTGCGGGTAGTCCGACTCGTAGGTGATGTTGTCCTCGCCGATCTCGTCGATCAGTCGGAGCCCGTTCGGGTCGTCGAAGAAGCAGCCGAACACGTGGTCCCTGAAGTAGCTCGACGGCGGGTTCGGCACCTTGTCGGCCACCCCGCCCCAACCCCGGTTGTCCTCCCACACCACGTCCATCCGGTGCAGCAGGTGCGGGATCCAGCCGATCTGCCCCTCCGAGTAGGCGACCTTGAGGTTGGCGAACCGCTCGAACAGACCGGACAGCAGGAAGTCGGTCATCGACAGCTCGGCGTTGATGTGGGTCAGCGACGACCCCACCGCGGCGGGGGCGTCGGCCGACGTCGAGGGCATCTTCGAGCTCGAGCCGATGTGCATGTTGACGATCATCGACGTCTCGTCGCACGCCCGGAAGAACGGATCCCAGTAGTTGTCGGGATCGTGGATCGAGGGCAGGCCGAGGTAGGCCGGGATCTCGCTGAAGCAGACGGCACGGACGCCGCGTGCGGCGTTGCGCCGCACCTCCTCGGCAGCGAGGTGGGCGTCCCACAGCGGCACGATGATGAGCGGGACGAGGCGACCGCCGGTGCCGGCGCACCACTCCTCCACCTGGTAGTCGTTGTAGGCCTTGACGCACAGGAGGGCCAGCTCCTTGTCCTCGGCCTCGGAGAAGGTCTGGCCGCAGAACCGCGGGAAGGTCGGGAAGCACAGCGAGGCCTCGATGTGGTTGACGTCCATGTCCTCGAGGCGCTCCTTCTGCTGGTAGGAGCCCGGACGCATGTCCTCGTAGGTCACGCCCTTCATGGTGACCTCGTCACGGGGCACACCGACCGCCGAGTCGACGCGGAGCAGCGGCCGCTGCAGCTTCTCGTAGATCCACCAGTCCGCCGGGGCACCGCCGCCGCCCTCATTGACGGTGAGCTTGCCGCCGACGAACGTGACGTCGGGCATGTCCTTGCGGACGATGTGCGGGGCGGCGTCCTTGAATTTGGCCGGCATCCGGCTGGTCCAGACGTCGGCGGGCTCGACGATGTGGTCGTCGACGGAGATGATCTTCGGCAGTTCGGCCATGGGGCGAGCATATCCCCGGTTCTGACGGTGTGTCAGCTCCCGGGGCGGCCGACACCGGCCCGGCCCGGGAGCCCGGATCGCCCCTATCGCCCACGCGGTGGCGTTGCCTACGATGGGGGTCGATGCCAAGGACGCGCCGACTCGTCGCCCCCGACATCGCCGTGGTCCCCCCGGTGGCCTCCTCCCCGTCGGCACGGTGGCGACACCGGCCGGGGCCGTGACCGTCGGACAGGCCGCCGGTCGCCGGCTGGCCGCCATGATCAACGGGCCCTCCCTGCCCTCGCGGTCCGAGTCCACCAACGGCATGCCGGTCTACGCGTTTGCCCGCCACTGACGCCGCGGCCGACCGGGTCACCATCCGGACCGCGACGCCCGACGACGCGGGCGTCCTGGTCGCCCTGCACCGGGCCGGTGCGCTCGTCGACACGGATGCGGACCCCGACCTCGGCCCCTACCGCGCCGCGCTGGCCGACATCGCGGCGACACCGGGCAACGACGTCCTGGTGGCCGAGCTCGACGGTCGGGTGGTCGGCACGTGCCAGCTGATCGTCCTCCGCCACCTGCAGCACGCCGGCGGTCGCTGCGCCGAGCTGGAGTCGATGCACGTGGCCCCCGACGTGCGGGGCCGCGGGGTGGGCGGCGTCCTCCTCGAGGCGGCGGTCGACCGGGCGCGGGCCGCCGGCTGCTACCGGATCCAGCTCACCTCGAACCGGGTCCGCACGGACGCCCACCGCTTCTACGAGCGGCACGGCTTCGCGCCCAGCCACGCCGGCTTCAAGCGGCTCCTCGATCCGCCGACGGGCTGAGCCCGCCGCGGGATCAGCGACCGGCGACCAGTGAGCCGAGGAGGCGGGACCGGTGGTCACCGGCCGATCCCCAGGCCTCGGCCAGCGCCCAGGTCCGCTTCAGGAACAGGTGGACGTCGCACTCCCAGGTGTAGCCGATGGCCCCGTGGACCTGCAGCGCCACCCGTGCCGCCTCGAGCGCGGCCTCCGAGGCGTAGGCCTTGGCCACCGAGGCCGACCGCGAGGCGTCGGGCGCGGCGGTGTCGAGCGCCCAGGCCGCCCCGTAGACGACCGGCCGCGCGAACTCGAGCAGCACCTGGGCCCCGGCCAGCAGGTGCTTCACGGCCTGGAAGCTGCCGATGGGCCGGCCGAACTGCTGCCGGTCGCGGGCGTAGTCGGCGGTCCGGGCGATCATGGCGTCGGCCAGCCCGAGCAGCTCGGCCCCGGTCACCACCGCGGCGCGGTCGGCCGTGCGGTCGAGGGCGGCGCGGGCCGCTGCCCCGTCGGCGAGCCGGGTGGCCGGTGTCGGCGACCAGGCCGGGGTGCCGAGCCGGCGGGTCGGGTCGAGCGACGGCACGGGGGTGACCTCGACGGCGGACCGGTCGAGGGCGTGGATCTCGGGTCCCCCGGGCCCGTCCGCCACCAGGACCAGCAGGTCGGCACCGTCGGCCCCGGCCACCGGCGCCCCGGGCCACCGGGCGTCGGCGACGGCGGCCGTCAGGTCGCCGGCGGCGATGGCGGCCAGACCCGGGCCGGTCGCCGTGTCGGCTCCGGAGGGGGACAGGTCGACCAGGAGCGGTGCGGCGATGCCCGTGGTGGTGCCGAGCGGCTCGGGCAGGGCGACCCGCCCCGCCTCCTCCAGCAGGGGGACGAGGTCGACGAGCCCGAGGCCGAGTCCCCCGTGGGCGTCGGGCACCGTCAGGCCGGTGACCCCGAGGTCGGCGAGGGTGGACCAGCGGGCCGTCCGGGGCGCCGGCGCGTCGTAGGCGGCGCGCACGGCGTCGGTCGTGCACTCCTTGGCGAGCACCTGGCGGACGGCGTCGCGGAACTCGAGCTGCTGGTCGGTGAAGGCGAAGTGCATGTCGTCGTCCCCTCAGCCCCGGGGCAGCCCGAGCATGCGCTCGGCCACCACGTTCCGCTGGATCTCGTTGGTGCCGGCGTAGATCGGGCCGGCCAGTGCGAACAGGTAGCCGTCGAGCCACGGTGCGTCGACCCCGTCCCCGTGGAACTCGGCCCCGGGCCCGAGCAGGTCGAGCGCGGCGCGGTGGATGGCCAGGTCGGTCTGGGACCAGTGGATCTTGTTGGCACTGGCCTCGGGCCCGACCGAGCCGCCGTCCAGGACCCGGGTGGCGGTCCACAGCGTGTTGAGGCGGTAGGCCTCGGCGTCCATCCACGCCCGGGCCACGGCGTCGGCACTGCGCCCGGCCCGCGCCGGGTCGACGGCCAGCGTGTCCGCGTAGAGGTCGACCAGGCGGTCGGCGGCCCGGCTGTAGCGGGCCGGACTGCGCAGGCTGAGTCCGCGCTCGGACCCGGCCGTGGCCATGGCCACGTTCCAGCCCCGCCCGACCTCGCCCAGGACGAGGTCGTCGGGCACGAACACGTCCTCGAAGAACAGCTCGGCGAATCCCGTCTCGCCGTCGATCTGGGGGATCGGCCGCACGGTAACCCCGGGGGTGGCCATGTCGATCAGGAAGTAGGTGAGCCCCCGGTGCCGCTCGGCCTCCGGGTCCGTGCGGAACAGTCCGAAGCACCACTCGGCGAACGCGCCCCGCGACGCCCACGTCTTCTGTCCCGAGAGCAGCCAGCCGCCCTCGCTGTCGGACCGGCGGGCGCGGGAGCGGATGCCGGCGAGGTCGCTGCCGGCATCGGGCTCGGACCAGCCCTGGCACCAGATCTCGGCGGCCGAGGCCATCGGCGGCAGGAAGCGCGCCTTCTGCCCGTCGGTGCCGAACTCGAACATGGTCGGGGCCAGCAGGAAGACGCCGTTCTGGCTGACCCGCAGCGGGGCCTGGGCCCGCCAGTACTCCTCCTCGAACACCAGCCACTCGAGGATGCCGACGCCGCGGCCGCCGTACTCCTCGGGCCACGACACCACCGACCAGCGGTCGGCGGCCAGCTCGGCCTCCCAGGCGCGATGGGCCTCGAAGCCCTCGGCGGTGTCGAGGGAGGGCAGCGAGCGCGGTGCGGGGGCGTGGGCCGCCAACCAGGCGCGGGCGTCGGCCCGGAACGCCTCCTGGGCGTCGGTGTAGTGCAGGTCCATCGGCTGGTCCCTCGATCCGTCCATCGGGTGCGTCCCTCGATCGGCCGGGCCCGTGGGGCACCCGGCGGGGTCGTGGGGAAATCTGACACACCGCCAGATTTCCGGCAACCGTGGCCCATCGGCCACAATGGCCCCATGGCCAGCGCTGTGATCGTCGATGTCGTCCGCACCCCCGTCGGGAAGAAGAACGGCCGCCTCTCCGGGTGGCACGCCGTCGACCTGGCCGCCCAGCCCCTGCAGGCGCTCGTCGCCCGCAACGACCTCGACCCGTCCCTGGTCGAGGACGTGGTCTTCGGCTGCACGATGACGGTGGGGGAGCAGGCCATGAACATCGGCCGCAATGCCGCCCTCGCCGCCGGGTTCCCGGACACGGTGCCCGGCACCACCGTCGACCGGCAGTGCGGATCGGCCCAGCAGGCCGTGCACTTCGCCGCCCAGGCGGTGGCCTCGGGCGCCATGGACATCGTCATCGGCGGCGGCGTCGAGGCCATGAGCCGGGTGCCGATCGGCTCGACCACGGAGCACGGGCCGGGTGAGGCCTACGGGCCGACGGTCCACGGGCGCTTCGACTTCATCCACCAGGGGCTGTGCGCCGAGGAGATCGCCCGTCGCTGGGACATCACCCGCGAGGAGATGGACCGCTTCGCCCTGCGGTCCCACGAGCGGGCGGCCGCGGCCATCGCCGAGGGCCGGTTCGAGAACGAGATCCTCCCGCTCGCCACGCGCCGGGCGCGCGTCGAGGACAAGGTGGCCGTGGCCGGGACCGACGAAGGTGACCCGGCCGGCGAAGGACCGCTGACCTTCGACGAGGGCGTCCGGGCCGGGTCCACCTACGAGAAGCTGGCCTCGTTGCCGCCGTGCTTCGTCGAGCACGGGCTGGTGACGGCGGCGTCGTCGTCGCAGATCTCCGACGGGGCGGCGGCCGTGCTGATCATGTCCGAGGAACGGGCGGGCCAGCTCGGCCTCACCCCCCGGGCGCGGTTCCACACGTTCGCGGTGGCGGCCAACGACCCGGTGATCATGCTGACCGCGCCCATCCCGGCGACGACCCTGGTGCTCGAGAAGTCCAAGCTGTCCCTCGACGACATCGACCTGGTCGAGATCAACGAGGCGTTCGCCTCGGTCGTGCTGGCGTGGGAGAAGGAGCACCACCCGGACATGGACAAGGTCAACGTCAACGGCGGGGCCATCGCCATCGGCCACCCGACCGGAGGCTCGGGCGCCCGCCTCCTGGCCACGCTCCTCAACGAGATGGAGCGGACCGGTGCCCGCTACGGCCTGCAGACGATGTGCGAGGGCGGTGGCCAGGCCAACGCCACCATCATCGAGCGCCTGGGCTGACCCGCTACCGCCCCCGGCACGGGGGGCGGTAGCGGGCCCGCCCCGCATAGCGGGTGCCGGAGCACGCCGCTACGCGGGGAGGTCTGTCTGCGGGGTCGTCTCGGCGCGCTTGGTGAAGTCGACGTGGTCGGCGCTGATGGGCCGGGACATCAGGTAGCCCTGGTAGAGGTCGCACCCGAGGGCCGTCACCCGCTCGAGCTGGTCCGGGGTCTCCACGCCCTCCGCCAGCACCACCATGTCGAGGGCCTTGGAGAGCTGGACGATGGCCGCCACGATCGCCTCGTCGGCATCGAGGATCCCGAGTCCGTCGACGAAGGACTTGTCGATCTTCAGCACCTTGACCCGGAACTGCTTCAGGCGGGTCAGCGAGGACTCGCCGGTGCCGAAGTCGTCGATGGCCAGTCCCACCCCCATCTCGTCGATGCCGCGCAGGGCGTCGACGGTCTCCTGGGTCTCGCTCATGAGGAGTGACTCGGTCACCTCGAGGACGAGCGCCTCGGGCGGGAGCCCGGAGTCGGCCAGGGCGTCGGCGATCGAGTCGAGCAGCGTGGCGTCGCTCAACTGGTGCACCGACAGGTTGACGGTGATGTAGGCGTCCTCGGCCCCCGGCAGCTCCTTGCGCCAACGCGCCATGGTGTGGCAGGCCTCGCGCAGGACCCACCGGCCGAGGGAGAAGATGAGGTCGGTCTCCTCGGCGAAGGGGATGAACTCCATGGGGCCGAGCAGGCCGCGGGTCGGGTGGTTCCACCGCACGAGCGCCTCGAGCGCCACGATGTCGCCGGTCTCGACCGAGGCGATCGGCTGGTAGTGGACGACGAGCTCGTCGTGCTCGATCGAGTGGCGGAGGTCGTCGTAGATCTCGAGTCGGGCCACCGAGTTGACCCGCAGCGACTCGTCGAACACCTCGATGCGCGACCGGCCCTTGTTCTTGGCCTTGAACATGGCGGTGTCGGCCTGCTGGAGGATGTCCTGGGCGCTCTGGCGGCCCCGTTCGACGAAGGCCACGCCGACGCTGCAGGTGACCACCACGGAACGGCCGGTGGAGAGCTTGAACGCGGCGTCGATGACGGTCGAGTACTCCCGGGCCAGCTCGACGGCATGGTCCTGGTCGCGGACGTTCGGGCACAGCACCACGAATTCGTCGCCACTGAAGCGGCTGACGACGTCGCCCTTGCGGGCCGCCGTCTTGAACCGGCGGGCCAGCTCCAGGAGGAGCTCGTCCCCGCTGGCGTGACCGAACGAGTCGTTGACGAGCTTGAACCGGTCGAGGTCGATGAACAGGACGGCCAGGTTGGCGTCGCTCTGCATGGACATCAGCAGTTCGCGCTCGAGCTCGTCGTTGAAGAAGGAGCGGTTGCCCAGACCGGTGAGGGAGTCGTGATAGGCGAGCCAGTGCAGCTGCGCCTCGGCGGCACGGCGGTCGGTCACGTCGGTGAACGAGCAGACCACCATCGGCGAGTCCGACTGGCTGGCCCCCGACAGGAGCCGGGAGCTCATCGACAGCCACTGGCGCTTGCCGCGCTCGTCGGTGACGCCGATGATGACGCCGTCCTCGGACTCGCCGGTGGCCAGCGTCTTGACGTGCGGGAACATGGTCGGCGTCAGGGGGAACCCTTCGGCGGACGTGGCGATGGAGGACCCGGTGAACAGGCGGTGGCCGTCGCCCTGGGTGAGCCGCTCGCCGAGGATGGACTCGGCGGCCTGGTTGTGGGCGCTCATCCGGCCCGCCTCGTCGAAGAGGATGATCCCCTCGCTCAGCGCGGCGACCACGGCCTCGTAGCGCTCCTCGGCGGCCCGGCGACCGGCCTCGGCCTGGCGGGCGTCGGTCAGCTCCGTGATCACGACCACCCAGCCGGAGGGGAGGGTGTCGTCGTCGACCAGCGGGTCGATCGACACCAGCACGTCGACGGTGGAACCGTCCTTGCGCCGGTGGCTGCGCTGGCCGCGCTCGACCAGGGACGCGCTGTCGGTGCGGTTGGCCGAGACCACCGAGCCGATGGAGTGCCCGGACACCTCCTCCTCGGTCCAGCCGTAGATGACCTGGGCCGCCTCGTTCCAGCTCTCGATGCGGCCGTCGGCGTCGATACCGATGATGGCGTCCGACACGTGGGCCACCAGGCTCGCCCGGTAGCGGGCGGCGGCCTCGGCGGCGCGGCGCTCCGACACGTCACGGAGGATGGCCTGGTAGGCCGGCTTGCCTCCCCAGGTGGTGCGGATGCTGGTGAGCTCCATGTAGGTCATGGTCCCGTCGGGGCCGATGGCGCGGACCTCGCCGTGCTCGAAGAACTGGCCGGGCTCGGTCAGGCGACCCAGGCGCTCGATCATGCCGTTGATGTCGTCGGGGTGGACCCAGTCGGTGACCGGCTCGCCGTAGTGGTCCCACATGGAGTCCACGTTGAAGAGCTTGACGGCGGCTCGGTTGCCGTAGACGAGGAGGCCGTCCTGGTGGACGATCACCACGTCAGGGGTGACCTCGGTGAGGAGGCGGTAGCGGTCGACGAGGTCGCTCAGCTCGGACTCGTACCGCTGCTGGGCCGTGACGTCGATGACCACGCCGCTGTAGAGCGTGGAGGTCGTCGGGTCCCGCCGGTCGGGGAGGGGTGAGGCGCGCACGACCGCGATCCGGGTGGTCCCGTCGGGGCACGTCACCGTGTAGTGGAGGTCGAACTCGGCAGGCGGCACGCCGGCCCGGATCGGGGTGAGGATCGGGGCGAGGAGGTCGGCGCCGATGTCGGCCGGATCGCAGAAGTCGGCCGGCGGCCTCGAGACCTCGGGCTGCTCCTCGTCCGCGCCCTGGGCCACCGAGAATCCGCGGATCCCGACCGGGAACCCGAAGAGCTCCTCGAGGGGGGACGACCAGGTCACGGTGTCGTCCACGCTGTCGTAGATCCAGGTGACGGTGGGCAGGCCGTCGCCGGTCAGGTCGATCGTCTGCGACAGTTCGAACGGGTGCTCAGGGAAGTTGGGCCCACCGAGTTCGACACGGTCGAACGAGACCGTCCGGCGCCCGCCGTCGAATTCGCTCGTCGTCACCATAGGCCGTAGATATCGGCGGCCTACGGGTCAATCTTTAGCCTTTGCCACACGGGGTGGCAGGCGGGCGCCTCCAGCTCAGGTGGAGGGTTCCCCCAGCACGACGGCCGTGTTGTAGCCCCCCATCCCGATGGAGGATTTCAACATGGGACCCGGCCGGCGGGGCGAGAGTCCGTCGACGAGGCGGGGGTGGCCCGGGGCGACCTGGGGCGGTGCCGGCACGTAGCCGGTCTGGAAGGCGTAGATGGTGGCCAGGACCTCGACGGCGGCCCCGGCGGCCTGGCAGTGCCCGACGAGTGGCTTGATCGAGAAGATCCCGGCGGCCTCGGGGAAGAGGCGGTCGAGCATGATCCCCTCGGCGGCGTCGCACTGGGCGGTGCCGGGCCCGTGGGCGTTCAGGTAGGCGACCTCGGAGGCGTCCACGCCCGACGTCGCCAGTGCCTCCCGGAAGCACCGCTCGAGCTCGGTCATGTCCGGGGCGACGGCAACCAGGTTGAAGGCATCCATGGTCATGGCGCCGCCCAGGATCTGGGCGTAGGACCCGGTGTCCTCGGTGGACAGCACCATGGCGACGGCGGCTTCACCGCCGACGAAGCCACGGCTGCCCTCCTGGAAGGGACGGCACGCGTCGAACGGGGGGGAGTCCAGCACGGCGACCCCGAGGTCCTTGAACCGGCGCAGGTTGATCGGGATGCCGGACAGGTCGGTGGCGAGGAGGATCACGTCGGTGCAGATGCCCGAGTCGAGCCACGACTTGGCCGTGATCATCCCGGCGTTGGCCGAGGCGCACATGGCGGAGACCGACATGGCGGGGCCGTGGAAGTCGTTCTCCTTCATCAGCTGCGAGATCACCGTCGACGGCAGCATGTTGACCCACCGCTTCACCCGGACCCGCTCGGGGGCCTCGTGGTAGTACTCGCTCCACATCTCGACGTCGCCGAGGACGATGGAGTGGACGACGCCGACCACCCTGCCCGGCTTCCACCCGCGTTCGTTGGCGTCCGTGATGGCCTCACGGGCGGCGAAGCGGAGGGCCTGCATGAAGCGGCTCGGTCCGTCGCGCCGGTCACCCTCGTCGGTGATGGTGGCCAGCCAGGCCTGGCCGCCGTCGACGAACCCGTCGAGGCCGGTGGTGAGGCGCACGGCGCTCTCCCCGAGGAGGAAGCCGTCCCACACGTGCTTGCGTCCCCAGCCGTACCCGGTGACGGCGCCCACGCCGGTGATCGAAGTGGGTGCGTGTCGGCGTGCAGGGCGTTCCGTTGTCCCCGGCAGGGTTCCCTCCGACACCGCAACTCCTCTCCGGCTGGTCGACCAGCGATCAGACCTGACGGCTCCTGAATCCCACGCGCGATCCGGTATCTGCATCCGGTCCGCTCCGAGGGAGGGGTGTCGTCCTGGGCACCGATTATCGCCTAGTTGCCCTGGCCGCACAATGGGCAATTTGTCCCGAAGCGCGGGCTCGGGCGCGCGCGTCGACGGGCGCGCGCGTACCGTCGGTGCGACGCGCGTGCAGTGCGCCCGCGCCGTGCTCGCGGCGCGCACGCACCGTGGGCGACGCGCGCACAGGACGCGCCGCGAGTCCGCGTGTGACGCCACGGCGCGCCACGAGATGCGGCGAACCGCGACGGCGTGGGGTGGGAGTCCGCCGCCGCGACGACGGGC
>Ga0182013_10002552_pt1 | contig 23736 bp, 18 predicted proteins | sample 612S2MmetaG_FD_120487 | JGI IMG/M metagenome (GOLD analysis project Ga0182013, IMG submission 120487) | Permafrost microbial communities from Stordalen Mire, Sweden - 612S2M metaG | ecosystem: Environmental > Terrestrial > Soil > Wetlands > Permafrost | place: Sweden: Stordalen | collected...
GATGAGGTCAAGAAAATCCACGACAAAGCCACGGCCTTGCTTGCCTATGCGCGACAAGCCGGGGATTTTGGGCTGCAAAACCAAGCCGCTGAAATCCGCATCCTCGCCGAGCGTCGGGCTGGGCAGTTGCTCGTGGAAATGGAGGAATCTGGGCAGAGACAGGCGAAACAAAATGGGCGTCCAAAAATAGTCTCGTCAACTACGAGACTTCCTGCGACGCTCCCGAAACTCGGCATTACGTATGACCAATCGTCGAAGTGGCAGCGGATGGCACGGCTGGTTGATGATGCCACATTTGAAGCGGCTCTGAGCCGGGCGAGGGATACGTATGGTGAATTGACCACGGCGGGCGTGCTCCGCGCCGTCAAAGAAGTTGTGCGGCCATCTGGAAAGGTTGTAGAGCCCAACCTCAATGTTCAGGTGGAGGCTCTTCTACGGGACATCGAGTCCCCCAACAGACGGGAGAAGCTCACGGAGGCCGTCAAGAATCGTGAGCACCTGAATACAACCCTTCGCAGGAAGCTGATGCTTGCGCTCAAGAATGCCGCCAAGGAGTACACCGCGTATGAGGCAGGACTCTCCAAGGGATTTAAAGATTATGAGAACACCGGGAAAGCTTACCAAAGAGTTGTCCGCGAAAACGCAGCGAAGATACCAGACCCGCTAATTGATGAAAAGCGGCGACTGGCTGCTGACCTGAGGAGTGCAACAGTACGAGAGATTAGCTACGAGCAAGCAAAGAGCGTCATTATAGCCAATGAATGGCTTGCCTCAATGAATTCAGCGACGGAGTGGTCCTACGGACTTTACTTTGGTGAGTACCTTGGCGGAGTAGTGTGCTTCGGGTCTACCGCTGGTTCGAATGTGGCTTCAAGTGTCTGCGGAGCAAAGCACAAACATAAGGTGGCAATTGTTTGTCGCGGAGCAAGTTTACCGTGGAGCCACCCACATTCCGGCTCATTCATTGTCTCCGCTGCGTGCAGGGAGATGACGAAGAAGGGGTACCATATCTTCGTCTGCTACAGTGACCCGGATGCAGGCGAAATTGGCACAATATACCAGAGTTGCAACTTCTTGTACTGTGGAATGACTCAACCATCTGAGCATTTCAAGACTCCCGATGGCAAAATACACGATAGTAGGCAAATAAGTGGCCTTGCTCGTGACAGACGCGGCGGTAAGCTGACGTATCGACGCACGAGAGCCGAACAGCGGCAACTCTTGATTGAGCAGGGCTGCGAGTTCTTTTCTGGAGCGCCGAAGCATCGGTACGTCGGGATTCTTGGTGACCGGCGTACCAAGCGGATGCTTCGTGCAGCTTTGAAGTGGGAAGTTCTCCCATACCCTAAACGCCCAAATGTGGAGCCGCAGCCGGAGAGTCTTGATTCCCACGTTGCTTCCATCAGCGGTCATAGGCCCCGCACGGCTCCGTCGCCGATTCGGCTTCAGAGAACGGAATAGTCCTCTTCAGCTTCATCCCTAAGCTCATAATTGACCGGCTTAACATTTCCATCCGCCTCCATCTCGATGACGTTGGGCGCAACATCGTTCACATCGGCGTCCTCATCAGGCGGTGGCGGGATGCTCAGGCGCGTCCCTTCTCCTTCCCACTCAGCCGTCAGCCCAAACAGGTCGGCAAGAGCCCGGATGAAAGTCATCCTAGAAGTGGGTGATTTCAACATATTGCACAATCTATCGTTGGTACGGTGCGCGGCGATGCAAATATTGCCGACAATGGGCTCCCCTTGACGGTGAGGAAATTCGCCACTTAGGCCGTGGGCCTCTGCGTAATCAAGAACGAGCCGGTCGGCGGTACTCCGGGCAATCCTTTGCTGCCGAAGCCACGCGCTCCAGTTGCCATTTCGTCCAAGGTGGCAAAGCTTTTTTTTCATCGCGTACAACAACTCACCGAGAAGGGCATCACGCTTCAGGACTTCTGCCTGTTGACGGCACATGTCGCGGCGGAATGATTCGCGATGCGACCACTGCGAGACGATTTCTCCGGCGAGGTAGGTATCGTCACCGGGCGACCAATAATCGCATCGTGCCGCGAGACGGGAAGGATCAGATTCTAAAATTGATCTTTGCATATGGGAACCTCGAAATAAATTGCGCTGCTGGGGCATGGACGCCCCTACAAATTATTTTCGTAGCGAATAATATCGTTCGGCTGGCGATTCTCGGTTGTAGCAGATTCTGTAGCAGATTTGTAGCAGAATTCTGCTCCTGTAACCCAGTGGAACTACGTGAGTTAACCAGTTGTAGCAGATGTAGCAGCAAAAACCACCCCCCACGCGCTACATACATATTTAAATAGTCTTTCTATATAGACCTTTACCTTAATAATCTGCTACATCTGCTACAATGTTTTAAACAAAGCACTTAACGTGCTACAAATCTGCTACTTTGCTGCTACAAATCTGCTACAAACTAATTGATGGTGGGTTTACGAACAAAGATGGGGTCTTCAACATCTTCCAAGGTAGCTGTTTTTTCCATTCGGCTACCGATGGTTTCCAAGGGATCAGCCAATCTCAGTCCAATCCAACATCTGTTGTTTTTACTTTCCTGCCGGACTTTATCCACCAATTGTCTAACTTGCTTGTGGGTATACTTCTTCTGCTCCAGCTTCTCAGTGAACTTCTTGTCACTGACGCCGCGCCCTTCTTTGTTCTCCTTCGCCCATTCGGCAAAGTGGGCAAATAGGTCAGCTTTCTTTACGAACTGATTCTGATCCTCAGTGGCAACCGTGTGCTCCGCAAGATACCTGCCGATATAGTCTTCAGATTCACGCCACTTATCCGCTGCAGCTTGCACTTCTGCAGGGTAATTCAATCCTTCCTGCCGCCACATATTGAAGCCAGTAATAAACCAGTTGAGTATCCCACTGCTTTCTTCAGCTAACAACACCTTAGCTATATCCATAATTTGCCCAGGCTGGTTACGAAACGTGATGTTAAACGGAATGGGTTTCAGGCGATCCCACAGTGCCTCATCTTCGGCAGACGCCGTAGGCATGTCATTGGCAGCCAGCCACAGCTTCCATTGCGGGATAAACTCATAGGCTTGCTTGCCTTTGTAGCACGCATTGATGGGGTCACCTCCTGTCATCCGCTTCACCTTAGCTTGGGCTAACTTTTTTCCTTCCTCCACTTCACTGGCGAAAAGGGCGCGGATTCCATCCATTCCTGCCATCTCAAAAGGCTGCCCTGAGTCACCATGCTTAACCATCAGCATTTCTGAATCCGCAGTAGCCGCATAGCTTCCCATTACACCCCGCATTATTAGCTGGAATTGTGATTTCCCCGCGCCTCGTGGGCCATAAGGCATCAACATCGCTGTTTCCGATGTGTAAGCCGAGATGCTGTAGCCCGAGGCTCGTTGGAGGAAGAGCCGCATAGGCTCTTTTCCCGCCATTACCTCTGATATGAACTTTTCAAATTTGGGGCACTTTGCATCGGGATCATATTTGATGGGACTTTGCTTGGTGAGCAGATCGTCGGGATTGTGCTTCTGGAACACACCCGTTTCCAGGTTACAAGTGCCATTGGCCACATTGAATAACTCTGGGTGCTGGTCAAATGCTGCGTAGTCACGAGCTAAGAGCGCCGATGCCAGGGCAAGTGATCCGGTGATAACTTTACTCGCCATACTGGATTTTGCCCATGCCATCCCTTCCTTACTGCCGTCATCCGCGCTCTCCGCTATAACCATCATCGCCTTGACTACAAGTTTCTGGCTGTCCCTAACCCAGTGCCCTTTACTGCAGACCAACCAATCGGTGGGCTTTGTCCATATAAACTTCCCCTTGAACGCCTCCGCAAACCTTCGTGCGTTTCCTAGTTCAGTATATATATTTCCGCTAGTTACTTCCAAATCTGCTGCTTTATCTTCCATTTCTCTCCTTAGCTACTGTACGTCTAAATCAATTTCAAACTTAGCCATGGCTTCTGCCAGACTTTTATGCGCACGGATCGGCTTTTCAATCTTGCCAGTCTTGGCTTCGATCATGTCCACCCACTCACGAGAGTTCAGTCCAGCGCCGCAGGAGTTATGGCTGCATTTGTAACTTACCCAGCCATCTTTATCTAATTGGGTGAAGGCATCGGGGCTGGTATGGTCAGTATTCAAAAAGCAGCCGTGCTGCCACTTGAGGCCACCTTTATATGCAATCGGTGCTCTAAATCCAATTTCTGCTGCCTTAAGCCCTGCTTGCACCAATTCTTTAGTCCAACCGCCGCCGCCGGTTGTTTTCTGCTCAGCCTTGGGGGCCAGATCAGCGACTGCTTGTAGTTGCTCCAGAGTAACCACCCGGACAGGTTCCTGTGGCACCGTCATCTGGGCATAACGATGCGGGCGCGTGGGCGTGGAATCCCCCTTGCACGCGATGGTGCCATAAGCCTTCAGGATTCTGCTGGCATTGTACAGTGTCCGATCTACATGGGCGGCTTTGTTGTCAAACCGCGTCGCCAAGGCTACCAGGACGCGCTGTACCAAGTCCGTGCTGGCATCATCGGCTCCGGTAGAGGGTAAGTCGATTCGATATAATAGATGGTAACCATTCCCGCTACTGGCGCGTACCGGCTGTGGCCATCCCTGGCCAGACAACCATTCGATGACCTGATACATTACTTTCTTGGCCGTGGCCTTCTCTTCGTCACTACTGGAAATTCCTGCAAAGCGCTGCGGATCGATGTCGATGGGCAGCCAGTTACGCTTGGTGACAGCTAGATCATCGGTGGTGTTGATCTGATAGGGTTTGGTGCGATTAAAGGCTCTGGAAAGCAGATCAGGATGGACAGGGTTGATCGTCCAATAGATGTTGGACTTGCCGCTGTACTCTTCCACGGCAGCCGCCATCTCGTCCAAGTGTTCCGGCAGTTCAAAGTAGCCCGATACCGTCCCTAGTTTAAGTGTTTTGGGTGCCCTGACTTCTACCACACAAGGTTCAAAAAACAGGGTATTGATTGCGTCTATAATATTCTGATGTGGATCAAACATATTTATAGCACCTCCTGCTGGGCATCTACATTGTTGTACTTCGATTGGATGTGCCGTTGCAGCCCAAATAATCTGGCCACTTTGCTCACTTGGGAGTATGACACCTGCTGATTGACGGCGATTTCCTGCCACGTTAACTCAAAATGATCCTTAATGTACGCGGCCAGTTCCCGTTGGGCTTGTTTTGCTTTGCTGTATTTTTCCATGTTTTTCCTTTCCTATGTAAGAATGTAATAGTTGATTTCTTACTTACTATGTAATACTGCGAAATCGGCAGAATTATCATTCTATTTTGCATTTATTATCGTGATCCTGTGGCCCAGCGGACGCCATATTATAAAAAGAATAATGAAATATACCGCGAGTACCCGCCACTGTGCCTTGGCGCAGGCAAAAAGGGATAGGCAAACGTACCACCCTAGCCTCAGAAAGCCCGCCACGCGCCTCTGGTGAGGCCGTTTTTTGGGGCTGATGGGCAAAAATACCGGAAAACTCGTGACCAACTCTGTCTTTTTCTCAGTATTAAAGGTGCATAGGCGGGTGGAGAACTTTACCGCACGCGGCAGTGCGATTATCTACCTGCTGAAACACAGTATTGGAAGAGAGAAGATTGGATACCTTTTATGGAGACTCGACTACTATATGACCGCAAGGAGGCTGCACGGCAATTATCCATTTCCGTGCGTGCGCTTGACTACATAATTGCTTCCAAGGGACTGGATACTCGCCGAATAGGACGCAAGGTGCTTGTAACTCATGCATCCCTCGTGCGCTATGCGGCGGCTAATCACTATGATGCCGTCAAGGAAGTCATGAGCGAGTCCACAGCCGCCCTCAAGGACGCATCATCCAAGTGTGCATAACGGGCAGTCATAGAAATCGTCTTGTGACCGGCTAGGGTCTGAATGACTTTCAGGTTTACGCCCCGCATCGCCAGACGGCTACAAAATGTGTGCCTGTTATCGTGCCAGCGATAGTGTACGACGCCAGACTCAGTAAGAGCAGCTTTCCACCATGCACGTGGTGACGTATCAAATACTTTGCCTGTACGCTTCACAGCCGCCATTCGAGCGCGTATCTCTTTAAACGCTGCTTCAATGCTGGCATTCATCGGGATTGATCGGCCACTATTGTTCTTCGTCTTCGTGAGCCGGACTTCACGCCTCACGAAGTCAATCTGGTTCCACGTCAACTCATATTGTTCTGAGAGCCTCATGCCGGTGCCAAGGCTGATATCCAGTTCAGGGAGGTGATCCGGTGGAATTACGGCGCGAAGTGCATTCTCTTCCTCGTCCGTCAACCAACGGATGACAGCGTTGTCCTCATGCTTTTGCTGAACAAGTCTGGCAGGGTTGCTCGTGACCTTTCTATTCTTCAACGCTTCACGGAAGATGAGGGAGAAGAGAGCCCTGTACCGATTGCTAGTCGCCGATGTTTTGGTGTTCCGCGTCAACCAATCGTCAATCTCTTGTGGCTTGATGCTGTCCGCTTCACGGTCATCGAAGTCTGGTCTTATCCGTGCCAGTCTCCCCAAGATGTTCCGCTGGTCACGGTGGTGAGCCAAGCTGAATGACTCAATGTCGTCACACAGGGCACCGAACTTGATGCCCACGGCGCGAAAATTCTCCGGCAGCTTGATGCCTTTCCGTCGCTCCTCTGTGCGTTTGCGGAACAAGTCGATGGCGTCAGATTTCCGGCCCACTTTTTCGCGCCTGAGCTTGCCGCCTGCATCCCGGAACCGTATCCACCAAACGCCACTTCCGGGTATCCGTTCCCAGACCCCCCGCACTTTGGCTTCATCCTTCTTCTTGGTTGCCTTAATCTGTTCCATATATCCCCTGTAACACCAAGTATCACCCTAAGTATCACCATGGTCAATTAGTGGATATCGGTTTAGAGGCAGACTCTATGTAAGTTATTGATATAATTGGTGCCCGGAGGGGGAATTGAACCCCCACGACCTTGCGGTCTGCGGATTTTAAGTCCGCTGCGTCTGCCAGTTTCGCCATCCGGGCACAGATCGGCCGCCTGCTGACATTGCCTTTATCAAGGTTAGCAGCCCCGGCGCACAGCGCGCCCTCGCCAGGGCGAAGGCCTTTTCAGATGCGCATGGGCATCAGCACGTAGCGGTACTTGTACTCGGCGTCGGGGTCCTCGGGACGCATCTGGCCGGCCGATTGCGAGTCCTTGAACTCCAAGCGCACCTCGCCCTCGTTGCCCAGGGCCTTCAGGAAATCCAGGATGTAGCCGGAGTTGAAACCAACGGCGATGGGCTCGCTCGCGTAGGGCGTGTCGATGGTGTCTTCGCTCTCTCCGCTCTCGGCCGAGTTGGCGCTGATCTTCAGCTCGTTGCTCTCCAGGCGCATGCGGATGGCGCCCGAACGCTCGTCGGCAAACTGCGCCACGCGGCCGATGGCAGCCGACAGCTCGCTCGAACGGACGACGGCGAACTTGGTGTTGTCGCGCGGCATGACGGCCTCGAAGTTGGGGAACTGACCGCTGAGCTTGCGGGTGCTGAGGGTGCGATGGCCGATGCGGAAGAAGAGCGTGTGCTCGTCGTCGGCGAACTCGACCTTTTCGGCCTCGGAGACAGAGAGCAACTGTTGCAGCTCCTGGAGGGCCTTGCGGGGGATGAGGACACGCTTCTCGCCGCTGATGCCTTCGAGGGCTTCGTTGGGCTTTTCGACGTAGGCAAGCCGGTGGCCGTCGGTGGCGACCATGGCCAGCGACTCGGCCTTGATAACCAGCAGGGCGCCGTTGAGCGTGTAGCGCGACTCCTCATTCGAGATGGCGAAGATGGTGCGGTTGATGAGCGTCTTCAGCACCAGAGCCGGGATGCTGGTGGCGGCGACCGAGGGAAACTCGGGAACCTGCGGGTAGTTGGCGCGCGCCATGCCGACCATCTTGGTGTTCGAGCGGCCGGAGCGGATCTGTACCCAGTGGTTGTCGAGCAGCTTGATGGAGATTTCGCCCTCGGGCAGCAGCTTGATGTAGTCGTAGAGCTTGCGGGCGGGAATGGTGCAGGCGCCGGGCTTCTTCACCTTGACCGCGGCGCTGGTGCGGATGGCCTGGTCGAGGTCGGTGGCCGTGATGTTGAGCCGGTCGTCCTCGGCCTCGATGAGGAAATTGGAGAGAATCGGAATGGTGGTCTTGCGCTCGACCACGCTCTGCGTCGCGGTGAGCTCCCTGACCAGTTCCTGGCGGCTAACGGTAATCTCCATTGCTGCTCCCTGAACGGCCGTCTGCTCCACTTCTGTTTCCACGTTCGACATGAACACACCCTCGCTTTGCGGCTACAAAGAAATCCCGATTGAAACAGGTTGCTCGCTGGCCACACTGTACAACAACGGGCGGCCCGGCGGAAACGGCTATCTTTTCTTCTTCTTGATTGTATTCACCTCAGCCTTTTCGTGCGCGTGGAAAACGTGTCGGTTCTCTGGATTCCACGGACGGTTGCAGCCTGCCTTCACCTTGGCCACAAAAAGAACTTTTGCTGGTTCCCCTTGGGCTCGGCTCGGGCAGGCTTTCGACTTCGCTGCGCACATCCGGAATGCGGACAGGGTTGGGAGGGGTGCGCGGCGGCCGGATTACGGCGCGGCGCTCTGCTCAGCTTGGGGTTAGTGAATGCGGCGCGACGGTTAAGAGGAAAATGCAGTGAAGATAAAGAAAGAAGCCAGTAGTACCCGTCGTTGCGGCAGGAAAAGTGGAAATATGTGCTAATTTGTTTAAAAAGAATTATTTGCATGGTAGGAGAGTTTTCCAAATCGGAGCTGTGGAATTGAGGGATTTTGGAAATCAGGTCCAGAGGCAGGCAGTATCGCCTCCACTTTCCCACGCCTTCCAGAGGCCACTCAAAAAGGCCTGTGCAAAGCCGATGATTTGTGTGAAAAGCGCGTCCGGAGCCGCGCGGGGCAAGAGGTTGCAGAGGACCGGCTATGCACAGTTGGCGGGCCTTCCACAGCTTCCACAATGCCAGCTCTGAGCGAGGAAAAACAGGCCGCCAGCGGGCCGATTCCCGGCTGCGGTAACCGGCCTAAGCGCTTCCCATTCCTGTATTCGACGCGGCGGAAGAATCAGCTTCGGAGTGAGCTTTGCGCTCAGAGGACCGTAGACTTTAATGAGCAGGAGGGCTGCGGAATGGGGATTGATGTCGGCCGGCTCGAGGATCAGCTTCTGCTGATGTCGGCCGAAAGGACGCCGGGGCGAGAGTTTTGCGAGGCCATCTCAGAGCTGGCGCGCACCGGACGGTTTGCGCAGTTGCGGGATGTGCTCCCGGGCATCGTGTACGACGAGCTTTGGGAGCGTTATCAGCAGGATACAGGGGCCTTTGTGGCTGGGTGGCGGATGCTGGCGCAGGAGATGCGGCAGGGGTTTATCCAGCACGCGCGGCAGCGGCTGACGACCTTGACCCGACTGCAACCGACCAGCAGCGGTCCTGCCACGCCGGCCTGGCAGGAGATTCAACGCGCCCTGGACAGCGAGCAGAACGATTTGCTGCGCACCGCCATTGCCCTCGAGCTGCTGGAGCTGATCGAGCCGGCCGTGCTGCGGGCCACGCAACTGCGCGAGTGCGTGGTGGCCGCGCCGAGTTCTGAAGAGGCTGACCGCTACCTGGACGAGGCCACCCGCTGCTACTTTTTCGGAATGTTTACGGCCTGCGCGGTCATGTGCCGCTCGGTGCTTGAGGAAGCCATCAAGCAGAAGCTGCCCCCGGCACTCACGCGGCTGCTGCGAACCCGCTATCGCAACACCGCAACCCTGGGCAACCTGCTGCATGAGGTGAACAACAACCTGCAAATGACGGGATTCGACCCGGATTTCCCGCGTGTGGCCAATATGGTAAACGATGTCGGCAGAAAAGCTGTGCATCAGGGGCTGCTCAGCGAGGATGAGGCCCGCGCCTGCCTGCAAAACGCGCGGCGTGCGCTCGAATTGCTGCTGCGGAAGTGAGGCTCAGCCTGCGCTGCAGGGGATTGGGCTCTTATACTGAACTTTCCATGTCCTATGCAGCGGCTATCGAACAACTGAGCGCCATGGCGCCGGAGCTCTACACCCGCCCCGGTCAGCCACGGCGAAAATTCTCTCTCGACGAGGTTCGCGTCCTGCTGGATGCGCTCGGTAATCCTCACCGGCGCATTCGCTCCGTGCTGATTGCCGGGACCAACGGCAAGGGCTCGACGGCCTCGACGCTGGCCTCGATTCTGACCGCTTCCGGGGTGCGGACCGGCCTCTACACCTCGCCGCATCTGGAGCGGGTGAACGAGCGCATTCGCATCGATCAGACGGAGATTGCCGACGAGGCCTTCGCCCGCCTCTACTTTCACGTGCACGACGCCGCGCAGAGGCTGGTGCTCGAAGGTCGCCTGCCGCAGCTTCCCAGTTTCTTCGAGATTCTGACCGCGCAGGCTCTGCTTTACTTTGCCGAGGCTGGGGTCGAGCTAATGGTGCTCGAAGTCGGAATGGGCGGCCGGCTGGACGCCACCAACGTCGTCGATCCGCTGGTCTCGGTCATCACCGACATTTCGCTCGACCACACCGAATGGCTGGGCGGGACGATTGCCGCCATCGCGCGCGAGAAGGCCGGCATTCTGCGCCGCGGCGGGACGCTGATCACGCTTCCACAAGACCCGGAGGCCAGCCGGGTGCTGACCGCCGCGGCAGCCGAACTGGGCGCGCGCCAGTTGAATGCGTCGGCCTTCCTGCCGCCGGCCGGGTTGGCCACGGCGGGCTCTTATGAAGTTCATGCGCTGGGCGCGGCGGTCGAGGTCGCCTCTCCGCTCACCGGCGCTCACCAGCAGCGGAATGTGGCGCTGGCGATTGCCGCGGCGATTGAGCTGGCCTCAGCGCACGGCCTTCCGATTACTCCTGCGGCCATCAGCGCGGGGATCCGGCAGACGCGCTGGCCCGGACGGCTGGAACGCATTAAGACGGGCGGCGTCGAGTGGATTCTGGACGTGGCCCACAATCCGGCCGGCGCTGAGGCGCTGCGCTCGGGGCTCGCCGGAGTTTTGAGCGAAGATCGCCCGCGGCTGCTCGTCTTCAGTTGCCTGCGCGACAAACCGGTCGGCGAGATGGCGCGGATTCTCTTTCCGCTCTTCGATCAGGTGATTCTAGCGCCCATTCACTCGGCCCGCGCTGCCTCCGTCGAGAGCCTGGAGGCTGCGGCCCGCGCGGTGGTAGCTTCGGCCCGCGGAACGGGGTCGGTTCGCGAGGCCTTGCAACTGGCCGCCGAGAGCGCGGCGGGCGGGGGGGTGGTCGTCGCGGGCTCGGTTTACCTGGTGGGCGAGGCGCGTTCGCTGCTTGGGTCTGAATTTGGAGGGATCAAATGAAGAGAGAGCGTCCCAATCCGCTGCCCTGGATCTGTCGTTGGCGCACCACCCTCATTCAGAAGCCGCTCTTCGGGCTCTTCACGGCGTTCTGCGGCAGCCTGGCGCTGCTAGTCTCGCTGATGGACAAAAAGGGCAACGCACAGCACCGCATCGCCCGCGTCTGGGCGCGGGGCTGCATCTGGCTCTCCGGCTCGAGGCTCACGGTGCGCGGGATCGAGAATCTGCGCGAGTTCCCGGTAGTCGTCTTCGCCTCCAACCATACCTCCTACATGGACACGCCGGTCATCTTCGCCTCGCTGCCGATGCAATTCCGCATTCTGGCGAAGAAGGAACTCTGGCCTATCCCCTTCATAGGATGGTACTTGAACCGCTCAGGACAGATTCCCATCGACACCGTCAACCCGCGCGCCACCCTCTCCAGCCTGGGCGCCGCAGCCAAGGCGCTACGCTCCGGAATGCCGCTCTTTGTCTTCCCCGAGGGCAGCCGCACCCCCGACGGCGCCTTGCAGCCGTTTCTTTCCGGCGCTGCTTACCTGGCCATTCGCGCGCAGCTTCCGTTGGTGCCCATTGCGCTCAGCGGCGTCTACGAGCTGCTGCCCATTCACACCCGCCACTTTTATCCCGGTGAACTGACCTTGACCATCGGCGAACCGATCCAGACCGCCGGCATGACCCTCCGGCAGACCGACGAACTCACCGCGCGGCTGCGGGCCGCCATCGAGGCACTGCTTCAGCCGTCCTGCTCTGAGCCCTCCTCTGCGGTTCCTGTTGAGGCTTTGGGCACAAGGGTTTAGCGCGCGGGTGCATTTCCCCCTATCGCATTTGCCGTTTCTGTGATTACATTGTTGCTGCCATGTGCGTTCATATCGCTGTCCCCGAGCCCACCAGCAGTGATCCAACCTACAACCAGCGCGCGCTGCCAGCCTATCTAGCGGCCCTGCGTTCGGCTGGAGCAACCCCCATCATCGTCCCGCTGCATGAACGGCAGGACCGCGTCGCCCGGCTTCTCAGCGGGGTGCAGGGAATCCTGCTGCCCGGCAGCCGCTACGACGTTGACCCGCAAAGATACGGCGAAGATCCATCCCCCGAGTGCCGTGAATCGGACCCTGGGCGCACCGCGGTCGACGAACTGCTCCTCCAGGACGCCTTTGGCCTCTACAAGCCTATTCTGGCCATCTGCAACGGCGCGCAGAGCCTGAATGTCTGGCTGAACGGGACCTTGGTGCAGAACCTGAAGACGGCCGTCAACCACCGCCCCGGCCGCGATGTCGTCGCGGCCCACCCGGTGCGCATCGCCCCCGGATCGAGGCTCGCCAACCTGCTTCCGCGCGCCTCGGAGGCGGAGTTGCTGGTCAACTCCAGCCACCACCAGGCCATTCGCCAGCCCGGCGACAATCTGCTGGTCTCTGCCGTCTCCCCGGCCGATGGCGTCATCGAGGCCATCGAACTGGACTCGCCCGCGCACTTTGTCCTGGGAGTGCAGTGGCATCCCGAGCGGACCTACGCCCAGAGCGCCTTCTCCCGCGCCATCTTCGCGGCCTTTGTGCAGGCGGCCTCGGTCTGGGAGCCGCGCCGCATCGAGGAGTCGGTAGCCCCAGCCTGAGCCCGCCAAGCCGCGAACTAGCCAACTACACCTCTGAACAAACGCACCGGATGAACAAACGCGCCGGATGAAGAAACGCGCCGGAGGCGCAGAGTTGGTTAGCCCCGCGCTTCAGCGTGGGGAATAGGGATTCCACAAGTTCGTTACGGAGTCCCGTAGGGACGGCGCAAGGACATTATTCATGCAGGGGCCAGTAGCCGCATCGGGGTCCACAATGACAGGTCTCACTGTTGGGGTAGTCGGAGACGGAAACCTCCGAACCCCCACCCGCCCACTCCCGTTAAGATTGAAAGCGTGAGCGAAGCCGCCAATCCCCCCGCAACCCGCCTCAACGCCCTTCTGGCGGAAGTCGGCCTGTCCCCTCTGGACGCGGCGCAGGCCCAGGCCTTCGAGGATTACCTTTCGCTTCTTCTTCGCTGGAATGCCCGCGTCAACCTGACCGCCATTCGCGACGAGGAGGGCATTCTCCGCCGCCATTTTGTAGAGTCGATCGCCTGCGCCCGCGCCTTGCCCGCCGGAATCCGCACCCTGCTCGACTTCGGCTCCGGAGCGGGCTTCCCCGGAATCCCCATCGCTCTCTGCCGCCCGGAGATCGCCGTCACCCTGGCCGAGTCGCAGGGCAAGAAGGCTGCCTTCCTCCGCGAAGCCGTCCGCGTCCTCGGCCTCAACGCCGAAGTCCACTCCGCCCGCGCCGAGGTACTCCGTACCGTTTTTGATTGCGTGACGTTGCGGGCGGTAGACAAGATGGAGCTGGCCGCTCAAGCCGCCGCTCAACTGGTCCGCCCCGGCGGCTGGCTGGCGCTGCTAACCACCACCGCCGCCCTCCCCGCCCTGCAATCTGCCGCCGGAGCCGATTTCTTCTGGCCCGCTTCACTCCCCCAGCCCGGCGGCGAAGACCGCGTTCTGGCGTTGGGTCGGAGGGAGCAGGGGCCTTCAGGTCCCTGAATAGAAGGTCTTCAATGGAGGGCCTTTAGGCCCGGGCCTTGCTCTGCCCGTATCGCTGAGCCATCACAGCGGTGACCAGAGATGTCCTGGTTTCTTGTGGTGCGAATCGCACGTTGGATGCAGAAACGAAAGGCCCGTGGCTAAAGCCACTTTCTATTGAGGCCAGCATTCAGGGGCCTGAAGGCCCCTGCTCCCTCCGACGGGAAGAACTTCGGCACTACTCTCCCAGGTCCGAGAATCCGGACCTGGGGCACCCAGTTTTCAAATGGAACGTGGGCCACCCGCCGAAGGGTGTTATCGCCAACAGAACGGACGAACGCTATTAGAGTTCCTGGTACATGACGTAGGCATCGGTGTAGCCCAACTTCGGATGCCGGAAGACTTTTGGCAGGGCGCCCACAATCTTGAACCCCTCACTTTTCCATAACCGAACAGCACGCTCATTGGTGCTGGCGACAAAGTTGAACTGTATCGCCCTAAATCCCTGACTGCGAGCTAGCTGGAGAGAGTGGCTGCACATCGCTCGTGCTACCCCACGGCCTGTTGCTGGCGGAAAGGTCATGTATCCACAGTTCGCCACATGCGAGCCGCCACCTCGCTGGTTCGTCCTCAGATAGTAGGTGCCAACAACCGTGCCATCTTCATTGGCGACAAAGACTTCATGCCCATCAGAAAACCAATAAGCGAGTCCGTCCTCCTTGCTGAGGTCGCTTGGCAGGGCGTAGGTCTCGCCAGCCCGTATTACAGGCTCAAGGATCGACCAAATGGCTTCGGAATCGCAAGGTGCCGCAGAACGGATCGTTATCATGGTTTTATTTTGGCACAAGCCGCACAGGTAGAGTGATCCGTCTGTATTGTTGTCGATACATTCCCTCCCCGCTCAGGGGGCGGTCAGAAGAGTGTCGTGGGCGAGGATGCTGGTCCTAATGGCCTGTTCCACGTGGAACACCGATGTGGAATCCAGCCAAAGTATAAATAGTTTCACTGGAACACGAGCACAACGTCAGTCCAAATCAACCAATCGTTCCACGTGGAACACCCAAGAAAAAATCCCAAAATGGGCGCAATTTCAGTTTGGGCGCGGATTGAATCGTCCCAAAAAATAGTCGATTTTCTGCCCCCAAATCCCGGAAGTTTTCCACCGATCCACTCTTTTGTCACCGCTCCAGACTAGGCCGCGCTCCCGGCCGAGAAACCCTTATTCTACAATTGTTTGGCGCATTTTACGCTGGCCGCACCGCAGGTGCTTTCCACAGTTCTGCGCGGTTCTCCACAGCGCAAGTCGCTATCCTCAAACGGCGCACTTCTTTACTCTTGAAAGCCATGGGCAAGATACTCGGCGTAGTCAATCAAAAGGGCGGAGTCGGCAAGACCACCACGGCCATCAACCTGGCCGCCTGCCTCGCTCTCGAAGGCCTCAAAGTCCTTCTGGTGGACTGCGACCCCCAGGCCAACTGCTCCTCCGGCCTCGGTTTCCAGCGCGACGACAACCGGCACTCCATTTATGACGTGCTGATGGGCGAGGCCCCGGCCGAACAGGTGATTTTGCCCACCCAGATCGAGCTTTTGTCGCTTTTGCCCGGCTCGAAGAACCTGACCGGCGCCAATGTCGAACTGGCCGCGGCCGAGGATCGCGCCCTGCGCCTGCGCCAGGCCCTCGAACCGGTGCAGGGAAGCTACGATCTGGTGATTCTGGATTGCCCGCCGGCGCTCGACCTGCTCACGCTGAATGTGCTGGCCGCCGCCGAGACGCTGATTGTGCCTATGCAGGCCGAGTACTTTGCCCTGGAGGGCATCTCGGAGCTGATTTCGACGCTGGAACGGGTGCGCGCCGCCTTCAACCCCACGCTGAACATCGAGGGCGTGCTGCTGACCATGTACGACGACCGCACCAATCTGGCCCAGCAGGTCTCCGAGACGCTGCGCGAGTACTTCAAGGAGCGGCTCTTTCGCACCGTGATCCCGCGCAACGTGCGATTGGCCGAGGCGCCCAGCCACGGTAAGCCCGTGGCCCTCTATGATCCCCGTTCCCGCGGGTCCGAGGCCTACTTCGAGCTGGCCGGCGAGTTCATGGCGCGCAACGGCATCGAGAACTCCAGGCGGTCCGGGTGTCGAAAGCCCGCCAGCGCCGCCCCGGCGAAGGCCGAGGTTCGTTTCTGGCCTTACTCCTGACGGCGGCGCGAAGCAAAGCCGCCGGTCCTGGTCAGAAGAGCCAGGCCAAAGAGTCGAGTCGCACCGGTTGCCCCTGATTTCTTTACAACCAAAGTTCAAGAACGCCCGGCAGAACAAGCCGGAACAGAGGATTTTTTATCATGACCATTGCCGCCACCGACCCGAAACGCCGCGCCCTGGGCAAGGGATTGGACTCTCTGCTGCCGCGCGTTTCCGCCGCGCCCAAGCCCTCCGCCGCCGAGACCGAAGGGGGCAAGCCGCGCGAGATTCCCGTCGACCAGATCGACCGCAACCCCTTTCAAACCCGCTCCATGGTGGATGAGGAGCAGTTGGCCGAGCTGGCCGCGTCGATCGTCGCCAATGGCGTGGTGCAGCCGATTCTTGTCCGCCCGCAGGCCAATGGCCGCTTCCAGCTGATCGCCGGCGAGCGGCGCTGGCGGGCCTCGAAGCTGGCCGGCAAGGAGACGGTCCCGGCAATTCTGCGCCAGGTTTCCGACGAGCAGGCGATGGAGATCACCATCGTCGAGAATTTGCAGCGCGCCGACCTGAACCCGATGGAGCAGGCCCGCGCCTTCGAACGGCTCTCGCGCGAGTTCCACATGACCCAGGAGCAGATCGCGGTGCGCACCGGCAAGGATCGCGCCACGGTGGCCAACTTCATGCGTTTGTTGAAGTTGCCGCCCACGGTGCAGGTTCGCGTGGAGGCCGGCGAGCTGAGTTTTGGTCACGCGCGCGCACTGCTGGCCTTCGAGCACGCCGAAGAGGTGGAAAAGGCGGCGCATCGGGTGGTTAATCTTTCGCTTTCTGTTCGCCAGACAGAGGCCTACGTGCAAAGCTTGCTGCACCCCGAGCGCGCCGCCAAGAAAGAACCCAAGCCCGAGCCCCCGGTCGATCCCAATGTCCGCGAGGTCGAGGAGCGGTTGCAACGCGCCCTGGGCCTGAAAGTCCACATTGAAGACCGCAAGGGCCGCGGCAAGGTCATCATCGAGTACGCGCGGCTGGAAGAGTTCGACACGCTGCTGGAGCAGTTGGCCGGGGAGTTGGCCGGGCAGTGAGGCAATTTGTGCCGATGAAAGAGCCTGGAAGAGTTTTGGGTTGCGCGATTCTGTCCGTTCTGTGGCTGGCCCCGGCGGAGTGACGCCCGACCCACAAAAACCGGCAGCCTCTTCAGGCGAAGAGGCTGCCGGTTTTTGTCTGCCGCGGCTTACTTCTGAATCTGCGTCAGGTCGCGCACGGCGCCCCGCGCGGCGCTGGTCGTCAGGGCGGCATAGGCTTGGAGGGCCTTGGAAATCTTGCGCTGGCGCGAAACCGGCTTCCATGCGGATAAACCTTTTGCTTCCATTGCCTTACGCCTCTTCAGAAGCTCCTCGTCCGAGAGGCTGACCCGCAGAATGCGCCGGGGAATGTCGATCTCGATGCGGTCACCCTCTTCGACCAGAGCCAGTGCGCCGCCCTCGGCCGCCTCTGGCGAAATGTGGCCGATAGAAAGCCCCGAAGACCCGCCGGAGAAGCGGCCATCGGTGATGAGCGCGCAACTTTTGCCCAGCCCCTTGGATTTGAGGTAGCTCGTTGGGTAGAGCATCTCCTGCATCCCGGGCCCTCCCTTGGGGCCTTCGTAGCGGATCAGCACCACGTCGCCGGGGTGGATTTTGTCGCCCAAAATGGCCTCGACGGACTCCTCCTGGCTTTCGAAGATGCGCGCCGGCCCCTCAAAAACGAGGTGGGCGGCATCGACGCCGGCGGTTTTCACGATGCAGCCGTCGGCGGCGATGTTGCCGAAGAGCACCGCCAGGCCGCCGTCGGTGCTGAAGGCGTGGGCCAGGTCGCGGATCACGCCGCCCTCGCGGTTGCGGTCCAGCTCCGGATAGCGGGCACTCTGGCTGAAGGCCTCCAGGGTGCGCACGCCTCCCGGCGCGGCGCGGTAAAAGGCTTCGACGGCGGGCGAAACCGGGCGCATGACGTCCATTTTGTCGATGGCCGCGCCCAGTGTGGCGCTATGCACGGTGCGGGTGGAGCGGTGGAGGCGGCCGGCGCGGTCCAACTCGCCCAGAATGCCGAAGATGCCGCCGGCGCGGTGCACGTCCTCGACGTGGACGTAGGGCGTGGAGGGCGCCACCTTGCATAGTTGCGGCACGCGGCGCGAGAGGCGGTCGATGTCGGCCATGGTGAAGGGCACCTCGCCCTCCTGCGCCATGGCCAGCAGGTGCAGCACGGTATTGGTCGATCCGCCCATGGCGATGTCCAGCGTCATGGCGTTCTCAAAAGCCTCAAAAGTCGCGATGCTGCGCGGCAGAACCGAGGCGTCCTCCTGCTCGTAGTAGCGCTTTGCCAGATCGACGATGGTGCGGCCCGCCTGCAGGAAGAGCAGCTTGCGGTCAGAGTGTGTCGCCACCAGGGTGCCGTTGCCGGGCAGCGCCATTCCCAGCGCCTCCGTCAGGCAGTTCATCGAATTGGCTGTAAACATTCCCGAGCAGGAACCGCAGGTGGGACATGCCGAGCGCTCATACTCCTCGACCTCGGCGTCGCTCACCGTGGGGTCGCCGGCCACGATCATGGCGTCGATCAGGTCCAGGGCCTTGACCCCGCCGGCCTGCGGCAGCTTGCCCGCCTCCATCGGCCCGCCGGAGACAAAAATCGCCGGAATATTCAGCCGCAGAGCGGCCATCATCATGCCCGGCGTAATCTTGTCGCAGTTGGAGATGCAGACCAGCGCGTCGGCGCAGTGGGCATTGGCCATGTACTCGACCGAATCGGCGATCAGGTCGCGCGAGGGCAGGCTGTACAGCATTCCGTCGTGGCCCATGGCGATGCCGTCGTCGATGGCGATGGTGTTGAACTCCTTGGCCACGCCGCCGGCCCTGGCGATCTCCGCGGCGACCAGTTGCCCCAGGTCCTTCAAGTGCACATGGCCGGGAACAAACTGCGTAAAGGAGTTGGCGATGGCGATAATGGGCTTGCCAAAATCGCCGTCCTGCATCCCGGTGGCGCGCCACAGCGAGCGCGCTCCGGCCATATTCCGTCCATGCGTCGAGGTTCGTGACCGATAGGCTGGCATACTCTCTATCTTACTGCCAGACCGGAGACGGGCTTAAGGAAGCTCTGCACAAGTTAAGTTTTGAAAGGGCACGGCTTTAGCCGTGCCGCCAGACGGTTTGAAAGACTCTGGGCTTTAGCCCCTGAGGAATGTATTTTCAACCATTTACGTTCCCTCAATGGCTAAAGCCACAACCCTATTGCTTCTTCATTCGGCACGGCTAAAGCCGTGCCCTTTCAAAACAGCACAACAAGACCTTGTGCAGACGTTCCATAAGCTGAAGCCGCACCCTTCAGAGCCTTTCCATCCGCTGCCCCACTGCCAGCGCAAAGCCCTTCCGCCGTGCGCAGCGTCTCCGCGATACACTTAAAATGCCTATGTTTGAAAATCTGACAGACAAACTCCAGCGTGCCTTCAAATCCCTCCGCGGCCAGGGGACGCTCACCGAAGAGAACATCGCCGAGGCTCTGCGCGAGATTCGCGTGGCGCTGCTCGAGGCCGACGTCAACCTGAACGTGGTCAACGACCTCGTCGAGCACATCCGCGTCAAGGCCGTCGGGACTGAAGTCCTCACGGCCCTTTCGCCCTCCGAGCAGGTCATCAAGATCGTCCGCGACGAGCTGATTACGCTGCTGGGCAAGGACACGGCGCGCTTCAAATTCGCCTCGCAGCCGCCCTCGGTCATCCTGATGGCCGGATTGCAGGGCTCCGGCAAAACGACCACCAGCGGCAAGCTGGCCGCCTGGCTCAAAAAGGGCGGCCACCGGCCCATGCTGGTTTCGGTCGACGTTTACCGCCCCGCCGCCCGCGAACAGCTCAAAGTTGTGGCCAAATCCATCGCGGCCAAGCTCTACGAGGGCGACCAGAAGGGTGAGCCTGCCGGTCCGGCCCTGGTTCTTCGCCTGGCCCAGGAGGCCCGCCGCGAGGCGCGCAACATGGGCTGCGACACGCTGATCGTCGACACCGCCGGCCGCCTGCACATCGACGAAGAGCTGATGACGGAGATGGAGCAGTTGAAGAAGCTGCTCAACCCCTCGGAAATCCTCTTCATCGCCGACGCCATGACCGGCCAGGACGCGGTCAATTCCGCCGCCGATTTCCATTCTCGCCTGGGACTGACGGGTGTGGTCCTGACCAAAATGGACGGCGATGCCCGCGGCGGCGCGGCCCTGTCAATTCGGCATGTGACCGGCCAGCCCATCAAGTTCCTCGGCATGGGCGAAAAGCCGGAGGCCTTCGAACCCTTCCATCCTGATCGAATTGTCGGCCGCATCCTCGGCATGGGCGACATGATGTCCCTGATCGAGAAGGCCGAATCGACCCTGGACCGCAAAAAATCAGAGGATTTCGCCAAAAAAGCCCTCCTCGGCGACGGTTTTTCTCTCGAAGACTTCCGCGACCAGTTGCTTCAGATCAAGAAGCTCGGCTCGATGGAGTCGATTTTGAAGATGCTGCCCTCGGTCGGCCCCTTTGCCGGGATGCAGGAGGCGGCCAAGAACGTGGATGAAAAGCAGTTCACGCGGCTCGAGGCGATCATCAACTCGATGACCCCCAAGGAGCGCCGCAACCACGAGATCATCTCCGGCACGCGCCGCAAGCGCATCGCCAAGGGCAGCGGGACCACGGTTCAGGACGTCAATCAGCTTCTGCGCCAGTACGCGCAGATGAGCAAGATGTTCAAGCAGATGGGCAAAGGCGGCCTCGGCGCCAAGATGATGCGCGGCGGCATGGGCGCAATGGGCCTGGGCGGAAAGCAGCGGTTTGGGCGGTAAATTTATGTTATTCTTCCGCAGACTTCACTGCCTGCGCTTTACAGCCGAGACATTTGCATGACCATCCTCCAGGACCAACTCGACGAGATCACCGCCAACACGCGGGAGCTGGTGCAGGCCGAGCGGCTGGCCGTCAGCGAGCGGGCGGTCGAGGATTTGTTTGAGACCGGCATCGAGGAGCGGATTCTGCCGGTGGGCGCCGTGGCGCCGGAGTTTGCGCTGAACGACGTTACGGGGCTCGTGGTGCGCTCCGAAGACCTGCTCGCCCTGGGGCCGCTCATCATCAAGTTCTTTCGCGGGCGCTGGTGCCCCTACTGCATCACCGAGCTGGAGGCTTGGCGCGAGCTCTACGGGCCGCTGCGCGAGTTGGGCAGCCTGATGGTAGCCATCAGCCCCCAGACCGGGCGGCAGAGCGAGTTCATGGCCGGCCAGCACGATCTGCCCTTCCCCGTGCTCGCCGACCCCGGCTGCGCGCTGGCCGAAAAATTCGGCCTGGTCTACACCGTTCCCGAGCCGCTGCGCGAGCACTACCTCTCGATGATGGTCAATGTGCCGTACATCAACGGCGACGAAAGCTGGCGGCTGCCCCTGCCCGCGACCTATGTGATCGGCCGGGAGGGCCGGGTGCTCTTTGCCGAGGCTCACGCCGACTTCCGCGTCCGCCCCGAGCCGGATGAGGCGCTAGAGACGATCTTCCCTTCCATCGAGCTTTAGAATCTCTGGAAAACTATGTGATTTGAAGGGGACGGGCTTCACAGCTCGCGGAAAATCCCGGCATAGCCGAGTTGTTCAGTGAACAGAATGAATAGTTTATGTAGATTCAGCCGGCGCGCAACCACTCGGCGAGCACGGCTTCAGCCTTTTCGAGCGTGACGCCGCGCAAAAGGAAGACTTTGCTGCGCGACAACTCGCCAGTGGTCAGCTCGACGGCGCTTTTGGGGATGGAGAAGCTCTCGGCGAGAAAGGCGATGAGAGCCTGGTTGGCGCGGCCTTCGATGGGAGGCGCATGGACAGCAATCTTCAGTTGCGCCGCCGCGCCCTCGCCGTAGAGGCCGGTGATGGCCGTCTTCTTCGCTCCGGGATGGGCGCGAACTGCCAGGGTGACGCCGTTTGCGGCCGTGCGCAGTAAAGCTCCAAACGCGGATTGGGCCGAATTTGCCAGAATCTGTCCCTCCGGGGCCGAAGCCCTGACGCGCCGGTCAATCTTGAACGGTTACGGATTCCCGCGCGGCCACCGCTTCGGTTTTCGCTTCAGCCGGCATTCTTGCCTGCCGGTTCTTGTAGCTGGCGATGATGAACTCGCGGAAGAGCGGGTGCGGCTCCAGAGGCTTGGATTTAAACTCGGGGTGGAACTGGCAGCCCAAAAAGTACGGATGGCCGGGAAGCTCGACGATCTCGACGTAGGTCGCGTCGGGAGTGGTGCCGCTCAGGCGCAGGCCGCCGGCCGTCAACTGGGCCTCGTACTCGCGGTTAAACTCGTAGCGATGGCGGTGGCGCTCGCTGATCTCGGTGGCTCCATAAGCCCGGTAGGCCAGCGAATCCTTTTGGAGAATGCATTCCCAGGCACCCAGGCGCATCGTTCCGCCCATCTCCTCGACGCCCAGTAACTCTCTTAGTTTGTAGATGATGCGGTGGGGGCTAGCGGGGTCAAATTCGCTGGAGTTGGCCTCCCGCAAACCGCAGACGTTGCGGGCAAACTCGATGCAGGCAGTCTGCATTCCCAGGCAGATTCCGAAGAAAGGCACCTTTTTCTCGCGGGCGTAGCGGATGGCGTTCAACATTCCCTCGATGCCGCGCTTGCCGAAGCCGCCGGGGACCAAAATGCCGTCGAATCCCTCCAATTTCGCTTCGTAATCGCGGTCCTCGGGGGTCTTCGACTCCAGATCCTCGGCCTCGATCCATGTAACCTTGAGGTTGAGTTCTTGCGAGATGGCGCCGTGGGTCAGCGCCTCCTTGAGCGACTTGTAGCTGTCCTCGTACTCGACGTACTTGCCCACGATGGCGATCGAGACCTCGTCCTTGGGGTGGTAGCAGCGGTAGACCAGGTCTTCCCACCGGGTTAGGTCGGCGGCCGGGGCTTCGATGTGCAAGTACTTTAGAATGAGTTCGTCCACACCCTGCTTGGCAAAGCCGAGCGGCACCTCGTAGATCGAGGGAACGGTCTGGGCGCCGATCACGGCCGACTCCTCGACGTTGCAGAAGGCGGCGATCTTCTGCTTGATCTCGCGGCTCAGTTCGCGTTCCGAACGGCAGAGCAAGAGGTCGGCCTGGATGCCGATGGAGAGCAGCTCCTTGACCGAGTGCTGCGTGGGCTTGGTCTTCAGTTCCTGGGCAGCGGCAATCCACGGGACCAGCGTGAGGTGGACGAAGACCGTGTTCTCGCGGCCCAACTCCTGGCGCATCTGCCGGATAGCCTCCAGAAACGGCAGCGACTCGATGTCGCCCACCGTGCCGCCGATCTCGACGATGGTCACGTCGGCGCCGTTGGAGCTGACCTTCCGCATGGCGTTCTTGATCTCATTGGTCACGTGGGGGATGACCTGGACGGTCTTGCCGAGGTAGTCGCCGCGCCGCTCCTTTAATATGATCTGCTCGTAGATGCGGCCGGTGGTGAGGTTGTTGTCGCGCGAGAGGGGCGCATGGGTGAAGCGCTCGTAGTGGCCCAGATCAAGATCGGTTTCGGCGCCGTCGTCGGTGACGAAGACCTCGCCATGCTGAAAGGGCGACATGGTGCCCGGATCGACGTTGAGGTAGGGATCGAACTTCATCATGTTGACGCGCAGGCCGCGGCTTTCCAGCAGGCAGCCGATGGAGGCCGCCGCCAGGCCTTTGCCTAAACTGGACACAACTCCGCCCGTCACAAAGACGTACTTTGCCGAC
>Ga0182013_10002553_pt1 | contig 23735 bp, 21 predicted proteins | sample 612S2MmetaG_FD_120487 | JGI IMG/M metagenome (GOLD analysis project Ga0182013, IMG submission 120487) | Permafrost microbial communities from Stordalen Mire, Sweden - 612S2M metaG | ecosystem: Environmental > Terrestrial > Soil > Wetlands > Permafrost | place: Sweden: Stordalen | collected...
ACCATTTTTCAGGTTCTCGCCGCTAAAACCTTTTCAATGGCTCGTGCAGAGTTGGTGTTGATACGGCCGAACCGGCGCGTCAAATAATCCAGCAAGGCGCGCCTGGCAGCCACCGCGTAAGCATCAGCCGACAGTAGCCAGCGCCAAAAATTGCCGGAAGCGTTCGATCGATGCACTCCACGTAGCTGCCAATACAGGCGCCTCTTCAAGTAGGTTAAGAACTTGAATGATCCGAATGTCGTGTGCTTTTCGGTTAGAAGCAGGGTATTGCGGATGCTGTAATACGTTTTTGACGGAGTCCTCCGACCTCCGAATGCCACCGATTCCTTGTGCAGTACACGAGCGGAAGGGACGCACAGTGCTCTCAGCCCCTGACGCTGAGCGCGTAGGAAGAAGTCGGTTTCTTCCAACTGCAAGAAAAAGCGTTCATCGAACATGCCAATGCGGCGGAATACTTCGGTTCCCACCATTAAGCATGCTCCGTAAGCATGATCAAGTTCCCAAACACCCTCACCCTCAGAGGCGGACAGCTTGCGGATTACTTCCCCTGTGGTAGATCCAGTAGTAGTGGGATCAAGTTGCGGCAAGTCAGGGTCGGAATAATAGTAAATACTGGGATGCAGCAGACACGAGCCTAGTTTTGTATATGCGGAGGCTAGTAATCTCAAAGCCGTTTGCTGTAAAACTAAGTCGTTATTTAGTAGGCAGATCAGGTCTACTTTTCGTTCCAAACCGATGCGGACACCAACGTTATTTCCGCCAGCCCACCCCAAGTTGGTATCGAGAGGCAGTAATTCAATATCGGGAAAACGGGCTTTCACGGCCTGCTGGGAACCATCGGTGGAAGCGTTGTCTATAACCAGTAAAGACAAGTTGGGGCAATCCTGGAGTTTGAGAGATTCCAGGCATTCCAGTGTGTCGGTTTGCGTATTGAAGCTCAGAACCACGGCAAGTACGCTGGGGGTGCCCATCTTCGTTCTCCACTATTCATTTCGTTGATGCGTCTGCAGATCTAAGCTATAAATCAACTGCGCACGGCCGTATCGCAAAATGCGAGGAACTCTTGTGTTTTGATTCGCCAGTCATTATCGCGCGCATGAGTCAAACCATTTGCTCCCAATTCGCTTCTTAATCGGGCATCTTGAAGAAGACGAATGCAGGTCGAAGCGATAGCCTCGGCGGACGTTCCATCTACGAGAAGGCCGGTGACCTCATGCATGATTGCGTCGGGCGCTCCCCCGGCTATGCCGCCAATGACCGGCTTGCCACAGGCGCCCGCCTCCAGAAACACCAAGCCGAACCCCTCGGTATCGCCGTCTTCCAACGTTCGATTGGGCATGGCGTAAACATCGCATGTCCTATAAAAATCGACGACCTCATCGTCGGAGGCCGCACCGGTAAAAACTACTGTTTCCTCCAAGTGCAACTCCGAGACAAGCCTCCGCAACGTCCCGCCGTAGGTGCCTTCGCCCACAATCAAATACATCACGTCTGGCACGGCTTTGCGAATCATTGGCAAAGCCTTGATCATCATGTCTTGCCCTTTGCGCTCATCCAAGCGCGCCAGCGTCAACAGGACCCGCCGACTAGCCAAACCATACCGTTCGACAATCCGTTGGTTCTTCGCTCCGGGTTGGAAGCGGGCTGTATCCACGCCGTTTGTGATCAAGGCAATTCGATTCGGTGGTATCCCCAAACCGATCAAAGCGCTCTTTGTAAATGAACTGACAGCCACGAGTGCAGAGGCACCTTGCAAGGCTTCCCGGCGTATCCTGTTGAAATAGCCGCTGCCTCGTGGAATCTCCTCTCCATGGATGTAGACCACAACCTTCGTGCCTTGGCGCCATCTTCGCACGGCATCCACTACCCAATAACAACTACCCAATGTGCCAATGCAAACAACTTCCGGCCGAAGTGAATCCAATACACGAATGAGGTTCCGCGTCGTTTGCGGGTGCAGCAGTAGCCGATCATAGGCGGCTTGGAATACTGCTCGAAGTCTCCCCCTAGGAAGCAACCTAAGAGTGCGCGATAGCCGAGGGATGCGGTGGACGTTCTCTGAAGCGTGTAGCCGACCATCTTCGCAAGAGACGCGGTTACCGTCACTATCGAATTCGCCGGTCACAATTGCAATCCGATCTGGCGCATGCACGGCCAGACTATGCATTACAGCACCGGCGCCACCAATCATCGGGGGATATACCCCGGTTATGATCGCGATGGTCATTTTGACAAACCATCTTCGAGATTGCGGATTGCCCGAGACCCACAAGCTGAGATGCACATAGTTTCTGCTCTTGTCATCATCATAGCCCGTCTTGAGAGTGACCTTCAGGATATTGCTGACGGCTGTCAGCAGCTCAGCTTTCCATTTCACGGATTCCGCACGCAATTAAAGGTCAATGGGATGGGAGTGCCCAAATTCACGACTTCAAAGTCGGTAACCTTCAGTGGCCACAAATCGTGGGTGCCGAAATCGAGATCGGCGTACTTTGCTTTTGTATCGGCGTCGCTCTGCGCGGTGAGGGCCATGTTTCCGCCGTCGGACAGAAACATTCCATATTTCTGCATGGCTCTTGCGACGACCTGTGCGGCAGGCTTTAGTTGCGACACGTCGTAGGAGGCCTTCAGGCGGAAGTGTACGCCCATTGGTGGCGCGGAGTCTGGCCCCTTCGGTCCACCGGCGTGCGTGGCGGGATGCACAAACACCTTCGCGCGTATGCGCGGGTTGGGAAGAATGAAGCGAATGGCGTGGTTGATGCTTCCGGTAGCAAGCTCGTCGGCACCGAAGAGTAGTGGCGCAATCGGGAAGCCGGCGGCGTCGGCACTGCTGCACTGATCCCCGCGCCCCGACGGCGGATAAACACGCTTGAGGTCCCACACCGCGAGGAAGATTGCGGTGATTGCATTCTCCGCGTAGTTGGCCTGGTAGGCTTCGTAAAGTTTATCTTGACTGCGGTCGACAACGATAAGGTGGCAGTCGGCCTCTTGTATATCGCATTGATAGCCTGGCTGCCCTTCGATGCCGCCGCCGACAGGGAGCGGAATTTGGGAGACGTAGTCCGAATCGGGAGATCCCCAGCTCGCACCTTTGCGAAAGGGGACCTTCGGGGTGCTTGCGTCCGCCTGTAGGACCCGAGTGCCCCAGTCGACTTGCATCCTGTTGTTGTTGCCCCATCCGCCCGCACCCGCTAGCCAGGCAATCATGGTGGAGGATTGGGGATCGACGGGAGCGTGAGAGATGTCCTGTGTCCAGATGGAGCCGGCCGGAAAATACGGCGCAGGCGGGGTGACATGCTCCAACTTTGCCGCACTCACCCTGGTGCCGAAGACTCTTTCAAGCTTGGCGGCTGCGTGGTCTCCAAGTTGGTGGGCCTTGCCGGCGAAGTCTACATGTTTGTGGACACCGTAACCGACCAAGGCAATTCCGAACCCAAACATGGTTCCCAGCACAAAAGTAAACAAAGTCTTCATCATTTTCAAAACGATCGGTGCTCCTAATCACTTTGGATCATCGTAGGGGATTCGCCGCTCGATCATTTCATGCGGCAGTCAAAAATCGCGGCGGTACGGAAAGCGCTGCCCCGAGTATTGTAGGCGCATACGCTGGTCCATGACTGTGGCGCCTTAACGACGATCTTCACTGGGCGCCCCTTCTGAGTATGATCGTCTTGATCGTCTCAAACATGATGAGCAGGTCAAGACCTACCGACAGGTGCTTCACGTAGTAGAGATCGTATTCAAGCTTCTGCTTTGTTTCCGCCAGGCTCGCACCGTATTGATAACGCACTTGGGCCCAACCTGTGATCCCAGGGCGAATCATGTGGCGAAGTTCATAGAAAGGGATTTCACTCGCGAGCCACTGCACAAACTCGGGGCGCTCCGGGCGCGGGCCGACAAATCCCATTTCTCCGCGGAGGACGTTCCAGAGCTGTGGAATCTCGTCGAGTCGCGTCTTCCGCATAAATCTGCCGAGCGAAGTGACACGAGGGTCGTCCTTGGTAGCCCATACCGCGCCATGTGCTTCGGCATCCTGCCGCATGGTACGGAATTTGATGACGGAAAAGTGACGCCCACGCAGTCCGACTCGAGTCTGGCGGAAGAAGATCGGTCCGGGCGAAGAGAGGCGCACGGCGAGGATGATAAATGGGATGAACGGCAAGCAAACGGCGAGCCCAATGAATGCGACCGTCATTGAGATCAGGCGCCTGACAATCTGTTGCGAAGCTCTCACATTGAAGCCTTGCGTAAAAATGAGGGTGCTGGGATTGAGCCCCTCAAGCGGCAGCTTACCCAAAAGCCGCTCCATAAGCGTGCTGGCATCTTCGATCACAACGCCTTTCAGCCGGAGGTCAAGGAGTTCGCGAACCGGCATTGATCCACGACGGTTCTCCATGGCGACGATGACGCGGTCGATGCCTGCCTTCGGCGCTCGGAATGCTCGAAGATCCGCCGCAAAACGTTCGAGGTCACTATCGAATTCTCCGGTGGCTTCCCCTTCGACCACTTCCATTCCGGCATCGCGCCTTGTTCGCAAAATTTCGACAACATGACGCGCTCGCACGCCGCCACCGAGAACGTAGACTCGTTCCTGGAACGCCGAAAAGCCCATGATCCATTCATAGACTCGTCGCCATAGGACAAGGATAACGGCGAGGATGGAGATGCCTGCGGTAAACACATGCGGCCCAATGTACGTATCGGGAATTAGATACACCAGCCCCGCGAGAACAAAAGACAGAACGCTAAGAACCAGAAGCAGCCTAAAGTATATCTCCCAGCGTCCTGAGATCCGCTGCGGCTCATAGAGGTCAAAGTAATACGACAGAAGCAAGGTGAGAACAGTGATGCCTAGTATTTTAAAGATGCCGTTCTCATAGATCAGAGCGATGTACGAATCCGGCCCAATAAGATACGTAGTGGCAAGCAGAAATGAGCCTCCCACCAGGAGCGCTTCGCATAGAAGCAGCATCAGGGTCCGAGTCGGATAGTAAACATTGAAAAGCCTGATCATCCCTGTTTGTCCTTTACCTACTTGGCCTGGATGTTGGCTTCTGGCCCACGATAGTAGTCGTAGTAGTTATATCCGCGGCGCGGAATCTCCTTTACGTCATTCAGCACAAAGCCGAGAATGCGCGCATTGCTGAACGCGGCTTGAGCACGTTGCGCAACATCATACGGGGTGCGTGTTCCTCGAGCGATGAGCAATACCGCATCGGCAGCGTGAGACAGTTCCACTGCGTCCGTAACCGCAAGCACCGGCGGGGAGTCGATGAGAATCCAATCGAAATGCGGCGCGACAGTCGCGATCAACTTTTCCATGCGATGATTGGCTACGAGTTCAGAAGAGTTGTCGCCGCAGATACCGGCGGGGATAAAAGTGAGGTTGGTGACGCCACCCACGCCGCCGGTTCCAATCTGCCTGGCAGTACGGTCACGCTGCATGACTTCCGGCAACTCTGCAGTTCCTGCCAAATACTCCGACAGACCGGGCGCGTTAGGAGCGCCGAGCAGGCTGTGAATCGTTGGCCGACGAAGGTCGCCATCGATGAGCAGGATGTTATTGACACTGTTCCGCGCCAGGCTCATGGCCAGATTCGCTGCGATAAAGCTCTTCCCTTCGGCCGGCATGCCGCTTGAAATAAGGATCGTCTTCAGAGGCGCCTCGTAACGAGCCTGGAAGATTCGCGAACGAAGGCTGCGAAACTGTTCCACACCTTCGCCGCGGTCCGCAAGCGTGGGAAACGCAACAATAGACGGCTTCCAGGCGCGCTGCGCAATCTGCTCAATGTCCAGTTCCGGCTCGGTCGTGGGCGGTTCCTCCACCTCCGGGATGACCTCCGGACCAAAAACCTGCTCTGCTTCCGGTGTTGGAGATGCCTTGCGCTCCAGATCTGCTCTTTGAAGTGCTTCGTACAATCGGCTCATAGGTCAATGTCCTTAAGGGGGTCGGCGAACTCTCCAATGGGGTTGAAAATGCCGGAAAGAGGAGCCTGCTCTATCGTCTCAGGTAGCCCCGACAAAGCAACGGGTGAAATAACGAAAGGCTGCTGCTCCAGATCGAGCTCTATGCACACTGACTCAACGATCCGTGCCGGCACGGGCTTCACCTGCTCCACGTAGGCGCTGATCATTGCATGCTCGCAGATAAGGTTGATGACGCGAGGAATTCCCTTCGAATAGTAATGGACAAGCTTTGCCGCCTCGGGAGATATCACGGGTTGGCTGGCGCCGGCAATCCGCAACCTTTCGGCAATGTAAGCCTGCGTCTGGTCGGAAGTCAGCGGCTGCGTCCTGCACCATATTGAAATGCGCTGGCGAAGCTGACGCACACTTGGGTCACGAAGCTTCGCCTCGAGTTCAGGCTGGCCGGAGAGCACAATTTGCAGCAGTTTCTCCGATGATGTTTCCAAATTGGTTAATAGGCGAATCTCCTCCAGAAGCTCCCGAGAAAGATTCTGTGCTTCGTCGACCACAATGACACACAATCCACGATTGCGGAAGCGTTCGATCAGCCAGCTATTGAGTTGCAGGAGCATGCCTGACTTGGTCCGCGTCTTAGGCGGAATGCCGAAGTCGGTGAGCACAAATTCAAGAAAGTCGAGCACATCGAGACGCGGGTTGAAAACAAAAGCCGATGAGACCCTATCCTTGGAGAATGTGCTGAGGACAGTCTTGAGAAGGGTCGTCTTCCCGGTGCCCACTTCTCCGGTCATTACGACGAAGCCCTTGCGCGAAGCGATACCGTATTGCAGGCATGCAAGCGCCTCGCGGATCTGCGGCATCATGTAGAGAAAACGCGGATCCGGGCTTGTTCCGAAGGGAAGAACGCGAAGGCCGAAGAAGGATTTATACATAGCTAACTACCCACGCTTTCTATGGGCTTATCAGCTCGTGAAACCAGCTTCTGTCGTTTGCTCTCTTTAGCGAGCTTGCTCAGCTCGTCAACATGAGAAATGATGGCCAGTGTCGGCAGCTTGGTGAAGGCCCATATGTCTCTATCATCACGCAAGGAAGTATCGCGATACTCGAAGAACGCCGCAAGAGCGACGCCAAGAAACAAGCCTCCTGCGAGCCCGCCTCCCGCGAAAGCGAGGCGGTTCGGAAAAGTCGGGGAGTCGGGCAGATTCGGAGAGTCCATAATGGTGAACTGCTCGCCTTGCTGGCGGTGTTCGAGGGCGGTTGCCATGGACGATTCGTTCATCTTTTTGAGCAGCGAGTTGTAGAACTCCAATGCGGACTCATGGTCGCGTGTTATCTGCTTGTATTCTTCCTCGACCACAGGGCTTGATTCAATCCTTGCCTCGTAGGTGCGAATCTCCTGAGCTAATCTGCTCTGTTCCTGCTTTGCGCCCCCGATTGTCTGTTGCAGAGCGCGAAGCTGAGCCTTGAGTTGCTGAAGCTGCGGCGGGTCCGGACGGTTGACAACTGCCCCCCCCGAGGCCCTTGCGGGTTCCGCTGAGGAATGGGCTATTTCTGCCTCAAGATCTGAAATCCTGCGCGCCATTGCGACCACATCTGGGTGGTCCTGTGTGTATTGCGCATCCAGCGCCTGTTTTTGCGACTTAAGGTCCTTGAGTTCCTTCCGGCGCTCATCCACAGTTTCAACGGCAGCTGCCGCTGGCTCGGCGCTCTGCAGTTCATGTGTCTGCTGTGCAATCATAGCCTCAATAAAGGTCTGATCCTGTTGCAGACGATTCAGCGACTGCGTGGCGGCATCAAGCTGCGTTGTGAGTGCTTGAAGGGTATTCGCGTTTGACGGTTGCTGCTCAGGAAGTTTGCCGAAATACTTTTGCTGAAAGGCCGCGAACTTGGCGTCCTGCTCGTCAAGGTTCCTCTTTGAGTCGGCCAGTTGCTGCTTGAGGAAATCGGTCGTCCCTTCGGCGGACGCCTCGCGAGCGCTCAAATTCGCGCTTAGGAAGAGCGAAGTGATCTCGCCGCATACCTGCTGTGCTGTATGTGCGTCCTGCGCTTTAAACGTGATGTAGAAGCCAGGCATTCCATGCGAGGCCTGACCCGAAGCGATGGGCTTGATCCCAATTGCTTTCTGCGTCATTTCGATGCGGTCGTCCATGGTGTTCTTGCCGCCGGCGAACAAATTGAATCGCTCGATAATCGGCTGGATACGCGAACGGCTCAGTATCTGTTCCTTCATCGATGCCAGGCGCGCGCCGAGATCTTCAGTGACGACGGGAGTCACGTAGTCCGTCGGAACCTTTTGCTGTTCGATGAGCACAAGTGTCTGGGATACGTACTGGGGAGGAATGATGTAGCTGATGATCACTCCAACGCCAAGGAAGGCGATAGCGAAGACCAGTATCAGCCAGAATCGCCGCTTCAGGATCCCAGCGTAGTCTTCCATGGTTAATTCACGATGCCCGAGCATAGGTCTCCTTGAAGATTTAACGCTTAATGAGGCGTGTTCCGCGCGGCGAGTAACCGACCCCGAAGTTGATCATGTTTTCCAGCCCACTGATGGCAGTGGAAGAGAGGACGGAGCTTGACGATTGCTGGATCGCAGTGTAGCCCGCAAATGCTGTGGCATATCGGCCAAGCCGCCAGGTAACCTGAGCTCCCGCATCCTTCGAATTGGTGACACCATTTTTATTGAGCCCAGCGGTCCGCATATACGCGCCGGTGAATCCGATGGTGAGGGTCCTGACAAATTCCCGCGAGAAGTTTGCGGTTGCGACATCGGACTCAGCCCCGGGCAAATACCCTGCGCCGCCATTGGTTCCCCGGCTATAGGTTAAGCTGGCCGTTCCGAACCGAAGCGTATCCGTGATCGCCGCGTTGGCCGAAACCATTGTCGAGCTGGGCACGATCGAAGAATCCGTGCTGCCGATCCACTCCGGCCCCGCGGCGGCGCTGGTACTGAGGCGGCGATTCCAGTGGCGCTCGAAGCCAACAAGTGCGGAGTTGGTCGTGAATGTGAGACTGCTCCCAGTGTAGCTGAACTGAGAGAAACTATACGTGCCCGTGAAGGAATTGCGCGCATTCTCGCGCCATGTAAGAGCCGCGTTGGCCATCAATGCATCTGTCTCCAGGCCGTTGCCGTCAGGGTAACGCAGAATATCGGAACCGCCGCCAGCGCTGATGGACGTTGAGGCATTGAGCCCTCGTTCGAATTCTCCATTCGCAGTGTTATTGAGTGCATGTGTGTTCACACCTAGAATCGACTGACTGGACGGCGGGGACGGGTTAGGCTGGCCAACCGGTTCCCCAGTGCCGGGGATCCCCGAGAACCCTATCACCGGGGACTGCGGTAGGTAGCTGACGTTATCCCTCACCGTGATGTTCCACCTGCGCCAGACAATTCCCTGGGATAGCGCCAGGCTCTGAAAAAATCCGGTTCCGTAAGGTATACCGGAAATGCTCCAGGTGTACCCGCCTGCATATTCGAGGTTGAATGGGTGACGTTCTTCGCCGTTGGAAAAGTCCACAGACGCGGAGGGAGTGATCGTTTGTCTGTCGCCATAGCTGCCGCCGAAATAGGCGAGTTCGGAGTAACGAAACGTATAGTTCAGGCGGGCTGCCCCCATTGAGGCCGCAGGAGCTACCTGCGCATGTGCCGCGCCGCCCACGGTGACGAGAAACGCCAGGATTTTGAGAGTCGTCTTCATTTTGGCGCCTTATGGAACAACGATCGTGTCGCCTGATTGCAAAACCAGGTTGAGATCGCTGTTGCCCTTCAATGCCTCTTTGTAATGCACCGGAATCTTCTGATGCTTTCCGTCCTGATCGCGCAGAATATAGATCTTCTTCATGTTGGCGTAGTCGGTCAGGCCACCAGCTGAGGCAATCGCTTCGAGCAAAGTCATGCCAGGGGTCATCTCGATCGGCCCTTTCTTCCCCACTTCGCCCAGGAGGTAGATCACTTTGCTGTGGATCGCGCTAATGACGACCGAGACATTGGGGTCCTGGATGAATTTCTTCAGATCTGCGGCAATTTGATTTGCCAACTGCAGCGGGGTCAGGCCAGCGGCCAGCACGTCGCCAAGAAGTGGCAGCGAGATCATGCCGTCAGGTCGGACGAGGATGCTGCCCGAAAGGGTCGGCTCCTTCCAAACCGTAACGGTTAACACATCCGATGCGCCAATAACGTAGGTATCGGCCGCGGTCCCTGCAGCCAATTTTGGCGCAGTTGGTGCCAATGGAACCACAGGCTGCTCGACTTGCACTTGCGGAGTCACTTCGGCAGGCTTGCTGGCAGGCTGTGTATCCTGGGCAACGCAGACGAGGCCTGGTACAAAAAATGCGAATATGATTAGTTTTCCAGAAATCATAGCTCGACTCCGTTCCTGCGGGACGTAAGTTGGCTTTCCGCTCCAACCTGTTTGATCTTATAAAGCAAAGCCTTATAACTAATTCCCAGTTCGTCCGCGGCGCGCTTGCGATTGCCCCCGGTTGCAACCAGCATCTCGGAAATCAACTGGCGTTCGACCTGGATAGATGCAGCCCTTGTCGCTGCCTTCAGAGATCGAGGCCTGTGATGCCCGTTCGACTTAATCGTTGGGGCTGCCGCCTTAAGTGCGGCGAGAGACACCGACTGATCGCCGATGGCAACAAACGTCTTGATCGCAGTTTGAAGTTCAGAAAGGTTGTCGGGCCAGGTGTGCTCCATCAGGAACCCAATGATCTCCTCTCGTAGTACCGGCTTCGGGCGATCGAATTGCTTGGCGTACTGCGTCAAAAGCTCGTCGGCAATTGAGAGAATTTCAGCCTTCCTGCAGCGTAGAGGTGAAATCCGGAGCGTAACGGACGAAACCAGATAGTAGAAATCTTCTCTCATTCGCCAGGATTTGACTTCCTCCAAAAGTTCGCGGCTCGTACCACAAAGGAGGCGGCTACTTTGCGCCTGCTGGGAGTGAAAATAGGTGTTAACGATCAGTTCCTGCAGTGCCAGGCTGAGATTCCCGATTTCCGCCAGATAGACGGTCCCTTTGGAGGAAAGAGCGGATGCGATCGACTCAGCATCGGCATCGGCACACTGAATCTCCGTAAAACCGTTGCGAGACCGGTGCGACTGAGCATGGATTTGGGCAGCAATCGAGCGCTTTCCGACTCCACGTTCACCAATGATAAGGAGGGGGCAGTCACTTTCGGCAATGTGTGCAATCGCGCGCTGAACCTGGGCCTCAATTGGCGCAAACGGCCTCGTGGGGAAATGTGCTTTCCCCTGTCGCTTCGAGACTTGAATGGTTACGCCGCCGGCCATGAAGTGTCCTAGGTCTACAGTTCCGCTGTAGCAATGCTGGTTCCAAACCTGAGAACACAGCCTGAAAGAACATTCCATGCGGTATATTCGCTAATTGACGAATGTCAGGAAGGGAGATTCAACGAGAAAAGGAAAATCCTTACCACCTACTGTGGAAAAACAGTAGCACTGATTTCCCATGAAAGTGGAAATGGTTTTCCACTAACCCGGGAAGGTTCATTCCTAGTAACGAGCAATTCATTGGGAATCTGGCTGGATCGTACGTTGCGATATTCGGCATTCCGATTGCTAAGGTGGATGCGGCGGATTGAAACGCCTTAAGTCACTGAACGGAGATTATGGCCCAGGACATTCAAACGGCCCCGGTTCCCAGGCACACATGGTCACCGCAAACTGTTCGCGTTGCGTGGGGCTCGCTTGTAATCGGCGTGCTCATTGCGGCGGTTTACTACCGGGTGCTGGCGAAACTAGTGACCGACTGGTGGCACATACCTGATTTTTCTCACGGCTTTCTGGTGCCTATCTTTGCGGCGTACCTGGTTTGGGCGAAGAGAAAGACCCTTCTCGAGACTAGACTTGCTCCCACTTGGACCGGGATTGCCATTGTTGCCCTCGGACTCATGGTTTTGATCGCCGGAGTTTACGGAGCTGAACTATTCCTCTCGCGAGTATCGCTGGTAATCCTGCTGGCGGGACTGGTTCTCTGTTTTGGCGGTTGGCAACTCCTGAGAGAGCTGCGCTTCGCTTTGCTGGTCTTACTTCTTGCTATCCCGATTCCATCCATTGCTTTCAATGAGATAACGTTCCCCCTCCAGATTCTGGCCTCCAAGCTTGCCAGCGCATTGCTACCTCTATTCGGCGTTCCAGTACTACGCGAGGGAAACATCATCGAACTTCCTGCCATGAAGCTGGAGGTGGCGGAGGCCTGTAGCGGCATCCGCTCATTGCTGAGCCTTTTCACGCTTTCGATTTTCTATGGGTATTTCCTGGAGAAAACCTTCCTTCGGCGGACCCTTCTCGCTCTGGCAAGCATCCCGATTGCTATTGCGGCCAACGCCGTGCGTATTCTCGGCACCGGATTGTGCGTCCAGTACTGGGATCCCGATAAGGCCCTTGGTTTCTTTCACGAGTTTTCAGGTTGGGTGATGTTCCTGGTGTCTCTCGGGTGCCTCTTAATCGTTCAGCAAGCGATGCACCTGGTACCGGCACGAAAGAGGCAGGCATGAAGGATCCTCGTTTTTGGGCGGTGGTCGTGCTGCTGGCTGCAACCGCACTATTGTTGCGCAACCGTGGTAATTCCGATCTCATTCCGGCGAGCGAGCCCCTGTCACAGGTCCCCCGCGCACTAGCCGGGTGGACAGGAAGCGACGAGCCCATCGAACAGGAGACACTGGACCTGCTTGGCGCAGGGAACTTTCTGTCGCGCGTGTACACGCAGGGCGAGCGCTCCAAGGCGATCGGGCTCTTTATCGCCTATTACCCAACGCAGAGAACAAACGACACGATGCACTCCCCGAAGCACTGCCTGCCAGGCGCCGGCTGGTTTTTTGAATCGTCGCAATACGTCGATCTTGAAGATGCGAATGGCAGGCCGCACCGGGTGGGTGAGTACATCATCTCCAATGGCGACAGCCGGCAGTTCGTCATCTATTGGTATCAGGAACACGGGCGCAGCATCGCCAACGAATATCTGGCCAGGGTGTATTTGGTGATCGACGCAATGCGGATGAACCGTACCGATGGTGGATTGGTACGCGTGATTACGCCGATCGATTCGAAAGAAAGTTCATCGACAGCCAAGGCTCGGGCCGAGGCGTTTACTGCGCAATTCGCGCCAATGGTCCCTCGTTTTGTTCCCAACTAGATGGGTTTTAACGAGCAGGTAAGACAACGCGGTTCAGTATTAGGAATTCAGGCTGTACTCAAGGAAAAGACGGCCAGCAAGGACGGATGACAGTGGAAAGCTCGTTCAAAGTAGTTCAGTTGGGTTTAGATAGCATGTGGAGGCGAATGGGCCGGCAAGGCTCTCTCTGGGTGGTCTTGCTGTTTGTTGCCGTCGCTCTCATGTCCGCGTGCCATCGCGATCCGAACGTACGGAAACAGAAATATCTCGAGAGCGGGAATCGATATAGCGCGGAAGGCAAGTACAGAGAAGCTGCCATCCAATACCTGAACGCTCTGAAGGTCGACAAGAGCTTTCCCGAGGCTCACTACGCGCTATCTCAGGCATACGTGCATTTGGGCCAATACAGCTCTGCATACAGCGAATTGTCGCGCACAGTTGAGTTGCAGCCCGCAAATGTGAAGGCGCGCATCGACCTCGGCAACCTGTTGATTGCTGGAGGCAAAATCGATCTGGCACAAGCACAGACCAACGCCATCATGGCGGCACAACCGAATAATCCGGATCTCCACGCTATGCTCTCTGCAATAGCGGTCAGGCAGGGCAACAAAGATCGGGCGCTGATCGAGATTCGACGTGCTCTGGAACTCGATCCAAATCGGGCATCGTTCCACGAAAATCTCGCATTGCTTCAAGCGGGTGACACAACCAAGGCCTCTTCAGTCGAAGATGAATTGAAAAAGTCAATCGCTCTCGATCCGAAGTCGGTGAACCCCAGGTTGCTGCTCGCGGCTTTCTACGTCAAGAACAGCCGCTGGCCAGAGGCGGAGCTGGTGAGCAGAGATGCAGTCGCTGCGGATCCCAAGAGCCTCTCTGCCCGCGCATCTCTCGCTGAGGTCTTTCTGAAGCAGGGCAATCAGCCTAAAGCCGAGGAAGTTCTCCGTAAAGCCTCGCAGGACCTTGCCGACGATCCCCAGGGTGTGCGAGTGCTGGCTGATTACTATGCCGGCTCCGGGCAGTTGGACAAGGCCAAGGCTGAGTTCTCGAGCCTTGCCGCAAAGTACCCCAAGAACGTTTCTGTGCAAAAGGGATACGTTCGCATTCTTCTTGAGGTTAAAGACTACGGGACCGCACAAACCGTGGTGGCCGGGCTGATGAAGAAAAACGCCAAGGATCCAGAAGTTGCAGGCCTGAACGGAATCGTCATACTGAATTCCGGTAAAGCGAGCGATGCCGTAAATGCCCTTCAGGATGCGGTCAAGGATGCCCCGAAGGACGCATTCCTGCAGTACTGGCTGGGCAGGGCCGCACTGGCCAAGGGTGATATCGGCCTGGCGGAAAAGAGCCTTCGCCAGGCTGCGAGCCTGAACCCATCCAGGTTGCAGGCAGAGGAAGAGCTGGCACAAATTGCAGTGCAGCGCGGTGACATGAATCTGTTGGCGGACGTGGCAGAAAAAACGATCGCCGCTGCGCCTAAGTTTCCCGGTGGTTATGTCTGGCGTGCCATGGTTGAAATGAACCATAACTCAGCCGACAAAGCTGAGGCCGACCTGAAGATCGCGATGACCGTCGCTCCGCAAAGCCCTCAACCCTATCTCCAACTCGGAAGAATCCGGTTCTCCCAGAAGCGCTTTCCAGAAGGAGTCACGCTTCTGGAACAGGCCCTTCAATACGACCCGAATTCCGTCGAGGCCTTACGCCTGTTGGTCAGTTACGACCTTTACCAGAAACAACCGGAAAAAGCCATGGCTCGCCTGAACGCACAAATCAACAAGAGCCCGAGGAACAGTAGCTTTTACGATCTGCTGGCTCAGTTGCAAATTCAAAACAAAAGCTTCGACCAGGCTGCCGCAACGGCTCAGAAGGCTATCCAGCTTAACTCCGGAGATGGCGAGGCAGTTATGCTCTTCGCCCAGATTCAGGTTCAGCGTGGACAAACCGCCAATGCCATCAGCGCCTGGGAGCAGTGGACAAACGCGCATCCCAACGATGCCGGCGCCGATGCAATTCTCGGCACCCTTGAAGAATCTCGCGGGGACCTCGGCAAAGCTGAGGGCTACTATAAGAAGTCTCTGCAGATCCAGCCCCAACAGCCAATCGCCGCCAACAACCTCGCCTATCGAATGCTATTGAACGGCGAAAACGTCGATGTGGCCCTGACCCTCGCACAAACAGCTCGACGCGGCATGCCCAACTCCGCCAGCACTGCGGACACCCTGGCGTGGGCCTACTATTACAAGGGGACCTACTCATTCGCGCGGGATCTGCTGGAAGATGCTGTTAAGACCGAGCCAAACAACGCCTCAATGCAGTATCACCTGGGTATGGTGTACAGCAAGCTACGGGACAAGAACAGTGCGGAAGTTCACCTGAAGAAAGCCGTGTCGCTGGCCCCCGATTCGCCAACAGCAAAGGACGCGCGCACAGCTCTTCAAGGACTAGGTTAAGCTGCGAGTTTGTTCAATGGCGCCGGCAGCGCGCGGAGCGCTGCCGGTTTGCCATAGGTACCGATGAAGCATTATGAGGTGCTTGTGCGTTTCCCTCTTGGTCAGGTCCGATTATCGATATGTCGAATACTAAAACGATAGCTAAGAACTCCGGCTGGTATGGCTTCGAGACCATTGTCAGCGCCGTTGTCGGTCTGGTTTCCTCGATTGCGATCAACCGCTATCTTGGGCCGTCGAAGAACGGCTATATCGTCTATGTCTCCTATATAGCCTCGTTGGTCAGCAGCCTGGGCGGAATGGGCATTCCCGCAACCACGCGAAAATACATGGCCGAGTTTATCGGCATGGGTGACCGGGGCACTGCGCGTTACATTTTTCTGCGCACATTGCTTTTGCAAGCCGGCTTGGCCACGCTGGCCACCGGCGGCTTTCTCTACTGGGTGCTGGGCGACGCCGGCGCCGATTACAAATTGGCCTCGGCACTTCTGGTGCTCAGCATCTGGCCGTCCATGGTCAACTCCATCGCGGCGCAAGCCAATACGGCCACCGAAGATTTGTCCACAAATCTGCCCGCCTCCGTGATTTCCGCTCTTGTTTACTTCTTCGCAATTGCGGCGACAATAGTGCTCCATTGGGGTGTAGTCGGCGTCGGCGTGGCGCTGCTCTCCATGCGAACTGTCGATCTTCTTGTGCGCTTCTTTCCCACCCTCAAGCGCATTCTCGCCTGGCAAACCACTCATCCCCATCCGCCCGGATTGCACAGGCGCATGATGGCCTTCGCATGGCCTAGCATTGCCAGCATGGCAGTGTCGCTGATTGTCTGGGGCCGGTCGGAGATCATTCTGCTCAAGAGCCTCTGTGTCGATATCCGCCAGGTGTCCTTCTATTCGCTGGCATTTACCATGGCCGACCAGTTGCTCCTCGCCGCCACCATCTTTGGAGCGGCCGCGGCCACCACCATCTTCGTTCAGTACGGGCGCGACAAGTCGAGACTTCCCGCGATTACAGCCTCCACTTTTCGCTACCTTGCCTTGATCACGATCCCTCTCCACTTCATCGCGGCCTCGCTCGCGGTTCCAGCTCTGCTGCTTGCTTACGGCCGCCCATTCCAGGACGCCGCCAGGGTTGTGGCGCTGGCTCCGTTGCTCTGCATCTTCAAGGCCTTCGTCTCGCCTGCGCAGAGTCTCTTGCAGTGTTCGGAGCGGCAGAGTTACGTTATCGCCGCAACCGTCATGGCGGGGATCGTCGATATTTCCGTGGCTTGGTACTTCATTCCCGCGCACGGCGCGGTGGGCGCATGCTTCGGCAACGGAGCGGCACAGGCGGTGGCCGTCCTCTTGATGTGGGTCGCGGCAAGCCGTCTCTACAAGATGAAACTTCCGTGGATCCAGGTGGCGAAGATCGTCTTCATCAGCATACTGGCATCGCTCACCGCGCATTTCGTCGCTGTGCGGATGACGCCATTGTGGGCGATTCCTTGCGGCGGAATCGCTTCCCTTCTCGTTCTCTTCGGATTGTTTTACCTGATGCGCGTCCTGGAACCGGAGGACCGCAACAGATTTCAGACTTTGACCGGGATGCTACCAAGGCCAATCGCCAAGCCGGCGAATGCGATCCTATTGCTTTTGATCCGCCCGGCGGATGCCAGGTTTGCCCTGCTATAGACGCAGTTGACAAGGATTCCCATGAAGAGGAAACAGCCCATGAAAACTCGTCCCACATCCGATTACCGCGGGAGTGCGATGCCTGAATTTTGCAATTTGCAGTGAACGGAATGATCGAGTCGAGGCATTATATGGGATTCAATCTTGCAATAACTTTAAGCGATACGAGGGGAACGAATGAACCAAAAAGTGTTGGTGACAGGTGTTGCCGGTTTCGTCGGCAGTAACTTGGCAGACCGCCTTCTTTGTGGCGGATACGATGTTATCGGCATTGACAACTTGGCCTATGGGCTTCCGGGGCAGATCCCCGCAGGGGTCGATTTTCATGCCGACGATATTCGCTCCGGGGAAATTCAGAAGCTCTTTGACGGCGTGGATGTGGTATTCCACCTGGCGGCAAAAAACGACCTGATTGCATGCCAGCAGGATCCTGTCGAAACGATGCAGGTGAATGTGGGGGGAACCGCAAATGTCTTCGAGGCGGCGCGCCGGGCCGGAGTGCGCAAGGTTATCCTTGCAACTTCCTCCGCCGTGGAGGAAGGCGAAGCGAGGCTCAATGGATTTTATGCTATCAGCAAGGTGACCAATGAGCGCATTGCCGCCGGCTACCAGCAGGCGTTCGGCCTCCCCTTTGTCGCGGTCCGCTACTTCAACATCTACGGTCCACGTCAGGATTATCGCCGTGTTCATCCTCCCGTGATCAGCGCCTTCATTCTGAAAGTCCTGGCCGGCGAGGCGCCTGTGTTGTTCGATGGATTTCAGAATAATAAGCGCGATTTCATTTATGTCGACGACATCAATGACTTCCACATACAGTGCATTACCGATGATCGTCTGAATGGCAACCTCTACCGTCTGGGCAGCGGCCAAAGCCTGTCGATGGATGAGGTGTGGGCTACAGTCAAGGCGGTGTCGGGATCCGATCTCGAACCCGTGATTCTACCGCGCAAGGCAGAGGATACGCCTACCGTGGGACGTGCCGACATCTCCGCGGCGGCGGCCGTGGGATGGACGCCGAAAACGGCCTTTGTCGACGGGGTTCGTGCGCAGTATGAGTACTTGATCAAGGAATTTGAGGCTGGAAGGGTTAAGGTAGAAGCGAAATGATCATTACAAGAACTCCTTTTCGCATTACGCTCGGAGGCGGTGGCACGGACCTGCCCTCCTACTACGAAAAGTACGGCGGTTTTATATTCTCGGCCGGCCTTGATAAGTACATGTATATCGACTCGAATCGTGCCGTGGCCGATGATCTGATCCGCGTCAAGTACTCGAAGTCAGAGACGGTGGAGAGTATAGATGAAATCCAGCACGATATCGCACGCGAGATTCTGCGCCAAACAGGAGTTGAGAAAAATATCGAGGTCAGCTCCCTTGCCGACATTCCGGCTGGTACTGGGCTGGGTTCGTCCAGTTGCTATGGTGTAGGCATGTTACACGCCATTCACACCATGAAACGCGAATACGTTCCTTTGGCCCAATTGGCGGAAATGGACTTTCATATCGAAGCTAACATCTTGAAGCGGCCGATAGGCAAGCAGGACCCCTATATGGCTGCATTTGGCGGCCTGACGGTACTGGAGATTGGCAAGGATGGAACGGTCATCGTCCGCAAGGCGAATGTTTCATATGAGATCGCCGACGAGTTAAACAAGAACATGCTGATCTTTTTCACCGGAAAGACCCGCAGTGCGGATGAGATTCTGCGCGAGCAGGAGAAAGGCGCCAAAGAGCAGAAGTCCAACGTCGTAGACAGCATGCATTACATCAAAGAGATTGGCTACCAGATTCTTGAGGCTGTTGAGAGCGGTAACATCGATGTCGTTGGGACGAAATTCAACGAGCATTGGCAGTACAAAAAGAAGATTTCTTCTAAGATGTCTAACCCTGAGTTTGATCGGATTTACGATGTGGCGCTGGAAAGCGGCGCATTGGGCGGTAAGATATCGGGTGCCGGAGGGGGCGGATTCTTCACATTTTACGTTCCCGAGAGCCAGAGGCCTTTCCGCGAAAAGATGCGCGAGTTAGGACTGCGCGAGATGCGTTATCGCTTTGACTTCGAGGGCTCCAAAGTCCTCGCGGACTCTTGAGAGAACTCTATGACGATGCGAGAACATCTGCCAGAAGAAGGCGTGTTGGCAACGAGCAAATTCGGTGGCAAGAGTCAGTTCGTTGGAGTAATGGCGATTAGACTGCCGCGTAAGTCCAAGTGGCGTTCATGGCCGATATGACATTAGCGGGGACTAAATGTGCTGCATTTCTTGACCGCGACGGTACCATCGTACGTCAGGTTGAATTAATGCACGAAGTGAGTCAACTGAGTCTTCTGCCTGGTGCAGCCGCTGCCATCCGCCTCTTGAACGAGAAGGACTTGCAGGTAGTGGTGGTGACCAATCAGCCAGTCGTCGCAAGGGGCGTTGCCACCGAGCAGGAAATCAGGCTGGTTCATGAGGAGCTAAATTGGCGGTTGCAAGCCGAGGGGGGCCATATTGATGCTTTCTATTTTTGTCCGCATCACCCCAATGCGACGCTGGAACAGTACCGCTCAAAGTGTCTGTGCCGCAAACCAGAACCGGGAATGATTCTGCGCGCGGCTGAGGAATGCGGAATCGATCTGAGCCGAAGCGTGATGATAGGCGATTCAACGCAGGATGTGATGGCTGGCAACCGAGCTGGAGTCAGGACAATCCTCGTCCGCACTGGACATGGCGGGCGCGATCCTTGGCAATATAAGTGCTCACCCGACTGGGAGGCGAAAGACCTTCTCGAAGCGACGCATCTTTGGATCGAGGTGAACCGCCTATGATTCGGCAAGCCGCGATTCTTTGCGCCGGGCGCGGTACCAGACTGCGCCCCTTCACGGATCATGCTCCGAAACCCATGCTGCCGCTCTTGGGCGTGCCCATGGTCGAGTGGAACATCGGGCGCTTCCGGCACTACGGAGTTACTGACATTTATATTAATCTGCATTACCTTCCGGATGTGCTACTCGACTACCTGGGCGACGGGCGACGGCTAGGGGTTAACATCCACTATCATTTTGAACCGGAGTTGCTGGGCACTGCGGGCGGAATCAAGTGCTTCGAGGATCAACTGGACGAGGAGTTCTTTCTTATCTACGGCGACATCTTTAGCCACGTCGATTACGACGCCATGGAGCAAGCCTGGCGGAGGAGAGCCGGAGCCATGGGCCTGCAGCGCATAGCCCCTGCCACTGAGTATGCCGATGCCGATGTGGTGGAACTGGATGAGGACGGGCGCATAGCGGCGGTCCATCCCAAGCCTCACATGGCAAACTACCCAAATGCCTACCGAATGCGGGGAATATTCATCTTGCGGCGTGCAATCCTGGCTGGCGTGCCGCAGGGAAAATACTATGAGATCGGCAAGGATCTCATGCCCCGTGTTATTGCCGCGGGACAGCCGATTTACGGTTATGTCAGCCATGACTACTCCAAGGGAATTGATACGCTGCAGAAGTGGAAGGAAGTGGAAGATTATCTCCGCGCATCGGGTCTTGCCGGCCCCTCCGTCACTCTGGAAGCTCAATCGGAAAGCTGAGAGAAATGCATCCATCCGAACATCCAGCGGTAAGCATCGTCATGGCGACTTATAATCGCGCCGCGCTGATTGGCCACGCAATTGAAAGCGTGATCGGTCAGTCCCTGACCGACTGGGAGTTGATTATCGCCGACGACGGCTCCCCGGACAACACTGCAGAGGTGCTGAAAGAGTGGGTGGCAAAGGATCCGCGCATCCGCTACCTGCAACTGCCCCATGACGGCCGAATCGCTGTGGTTTCGAATGCGGCCCTGGAGGCTGCGCGAGGCAGGTATATTGCAGTTCTGGATGACGACGACTGCTGGATCGATCCTGAAAAGTTGGACAAGCAGGTTGCCTTTCTAGACCTGCATCCGGAGTATGTTGCATGCGCGGGCGGATATACGATCGTTAATGGAAATGGCGAGAGAACGGCCGATATCTACAAGCCGGAATCCGATGAAGCCATGCGCAAAGTGGCCTTGTTGGCTAATCCCATCGCCAACTCGACGGCCATGTTTCGCGGTTCCCTCAATGAAAGGTATGACGAGAGCCTGCGGGGGTTTGCCGACTGGGATTTTTGGCTGAAACTGGGCCGCAAGGGACGCCTCTACAACTTTCACGAGCTCTTTCTGGCCTACAGAATGTGGAGCGGAGGTGGCTCTTTTGTCCAACAGCGCGTGAACGCGAGCTGCGCGGTGACCATCGTAAACCGCTACAAAAGAGATTATCCCAGGTATGCACAGGCCATCCTTATGGCTAGCGCATACTTGACTTACTCATTTCTTCCCGTCATCCTTAGGCGGGAATTGAACTCGCTTCTTTCCAGTCTGAAGAAGCGCATCTTTGTGCATACGGACGGATGAGTAACTCCTATTCTCGAAACAAAGCCAGTATGAGAGTTTTGCTGACACAGCAACCTAACAGACAACCTTGAATATGGAGATTTGTGCCAAACACCGCTGATTTGAAAATCAAGATTTTTGCCGACGGCGCCGATTACGACAGCATGATGAAGATGTACGCTGAGCCTTACATCAAGGGCTTCACTACCAACCCGACGTTGATGAGAAAAGCTGGCATCGACGATTACGAGGCTTTCAGCAAGAAGATTCTGGCCGCGATTCCTGACCGGCCGATTTCCCTCGAGGTCTTTGCCGACGACTTCGCCACCATGGAGAAGCAGGCCCGCGTCATTGCCAGTTGGGGCAGCAACGTCAATGTCAAGATTCCCGTGACCAACACCAAAGGAGAGTTCAGCGGCCCTCTGATTCGCACTTTGTCCGCCGACGGCATCGAACTGAACGTCACGGCCATCCTCAGTCTTGAGCAGGTCAAGCGCGTCACTGAGGCGCTGGATCCGAATACCCCGGCAATCGTCTCGGTCTTTGCTGGACGAGTTGCCGACACCGGTGTCGATCCCGTGCCTCTGATGACGGAGGCGCTCAGTATTCTAAGGGCATGCCCCAAATCCGAATTACTTTGGGCCAGCCCGCGGGAACTGCTCAACATCTTCCAGGCTGACAAAATCGGAACGCAAATCATCACCGTGACGCACGACCTGCTGAAGAAACTCGCCCAGGTTGGCTACGATCTCGACGCGTTCTCGCTCGACACCGTGAAGATGTTTTATAACGATGCCCATGCAAGCAAATTCTCGATCAAGTGCTAAGTATCCTTGAGTGTCGGAGGTCGACCCATTGATTACGCCGGAACCACAGTCGGCGCCATTTACCACGCCAATAGGATAAGTTACTCGACGCACTGGAACAGTACATTGCACAATGATCTTGTGGCCCCCCTCAGAACGAATTTCTGCTTGTTGTTAGAGGAGAATTCATCAAATGCTTTGAGTTCGTTCTGCGTATCGGCGAATTCGTCGAAATAGAGATAGGTTCCTGGAACAATCCATGGCGAAAGGTGATTGAGAACAAAAATAGTAGAAGAATAAAGGTCCGCGTCTAAGTTCAAAACAAGCACCTCATGCTCCGGGATTTTGTAGGCGGGGAGAGACTCGTCAAACCAGCCCTTGAAGAATTGCACCCGTGAATCGTCGATGACCGGGATTGCGCCGGAGGTAGAAAAGGAGCCCTTTGGATACTTTTGGTTCCAATCTTCGGGAAGACCTTCGAAGCTATCGAATCCATGCAGCTTGGACTCGGGGTTACTAAGCAACTTCGACCAATAGAGCGTCGTCTCTCCTTTCCAGACCCCAAATTCAAGGTAGAGGACTTTCTTATCTCCTATCTCACGGCTCACTAGATCGAAGAGACCCTCGCTATAGTCTACGAAAGGTTTGCCTTGTCCCACCCTGTGACCCAATTGGCGTATCATAAAGCCGGCTTCAAGATATCTCAAGAATCCCTTCAAGTTGCTAATCTGCTTCTGGGTCAAATGCTCGCCCACACACGCAAGCCAGTAACGCAACAGAGACCTCATCAACCTTTCCTCCCCAAAAAACAATGCCTATGAGGCGAGTTATCGAGCGAGTGGCATGGCTAGTACAGTCTGCACATTTTATTTGGACGGCAAGCAGCTACTTGGTCGACTCCCACTTCATCTCGTTGGCCTTGAGCCGCGGATCGGAAACAATCATATGCCAGACGACGGCCTGGAAGGCTTCCGCATGGGGCGTAACCGTATCGTCGGAGATGGTGGGGATCACCACCGCGGCGTCCGCAACCTTGGCAGTGTAACCGCCGTCGCGTCCAACGATGCCTGTGATCGTCGCGCCAACCTGCCGCGCCAGGTCAAGTGCCCTGACGATGTTGGCGCTGATGTTCTTCTCAAGGTTGCCGCCGCCGACCGAAAACACAAGCAGGGTATCTCCCTCGCGCAGACGGCTGCCCTGCAGCCAGCGCGAAAAGCTCGAGTCCCACCCGTCGTCGTTGACGCGCGCCGTCAGCTCGCTGACATTGTCCGTTGGCGCATAGCTCTCGATATTGGCAATCTTACGGAAATCGTTGACAGCGTGGGTAGCGTTGCCGGCACCACCGCCCACCCCCAGAATGAACAATCTTCCA
>Ga0182013_10002555_pt1 | contig 23728 bp, 19 predicted proteins | sample 612S2MmetaG_FD_120487 | JGI IMG/M metagenome (GOLD analysis project Ga0182013, IMG submission 120487) | Permafrost microbial communities from Stordalen Mire, Sweden - 612S2M metaG | ecosystem: Environmental > Terrestrial > Soil > Wetlands > Permafrost | place: Sweden: Stordalen | collected...
CGGCGGCGGCGGCTTCGGCGGAGCCGGCGGCGCGCGTCCCCAGCGCGAGATGTTCAACGCGACCTGCAGCCAGTGCGGCGGCGTGGCCCAAGTGCCGTTCCAACCGCGCGGCGACAAGCCCGTTTACTGCCGCGACTGCTTCGCATCGCGCCAATCGTATCGCTAAGCGCTAACCGAGCATAGAAAAACGGCCCGTCTCTCCGGAGACGGGCCATTTTTTCGGCCACCTAAACTTACGGCGCGGTGTTGCCGCCGGCCGCCGCCGGCGAGTCAGCAGGAACCGTGCGGTCTTCGCTTGCCGCAGCGATGAATTGCCCGGCTGCCGCGGCGTCTTCCGCGCCGGGCGCGGTTTCCGCGGGCGCGGTTTCCGCAGGCGCGGCCGCCGGCGCCTGGGCGGATCCCGCTGCATCGCGCTGCGCGAGCACGAGCAGTCCCGCGGCAATGCCGCCGGCAACCGCCAGCGTCGTGAGCCATCCTTCGCGTAACGTTTCCCATCCCAGCGCTTCGTCGAGTGAAAAGCGGCCGAAGCCGCTCGACGCCAGCGCCAGCGCGCCGGCCGAGTACACGACGCCCAATTCGACGCCGTTCTTTTGGGCGAAGAAGCCGTTCTTGGCGTGAACGCTCGTTTGCGCCACCACCATCGTCGAGATCAGCCCAGCCGGTCCGAGCGGGCCGCCCAAGCCCAGCGCGATCATCGTTCCGGCGGCCAACTCGGTCCACGCAGCGGCCGTCGCGTACCGTTCGCCGGGTTTGAACCCGAGGCCGTGAAGAAACTGGGCCGCGGCCTGCGGCCCCGGTCCGTCGAAGGCGCCGAAAGCTTTTTGCGCACCATGCGCGGCGATTCCGCCGCCCAGCGCCAGGCGCGACACGAGCAGTCCGAAGTCATGCATGATACGGCGAACGTACCCGTTCTCGCAGCGGTGAACCTTCGGCCGGCGCGGTCGCAGCGCGGTCGCCGGCCCCCGTATCGGGTAGCGAGAGCCGGCGTACCGCGCTCTCGATCGCGCCGATCCCGCGGTCGTCGCGGCTCAGTGGCGGTCCGATGCGCGCGCGGATCGACCAGCGCCGCCCGCGCTCGTAGCTGAAGCCCACGGGCACCAGCGTGACGCGTGTCGCGTGGTCGCGCTCGGCAATGTCGATCATTTTGAGAAACCCCGCCTCGAACGGCAGCCAGTCGTCCGCGCCGGGCTTGCGCGATCCGGTCGGATCGACGTTGGGATAGCCTTCGGGAAAGACGAGGATCACGCGGCCGGCGCGCAGCAGCCGCGTCGTCTCGCGCAATGCCGCGCGCGTGTAGCGCAGAAGTTCCTCGCGGCGGTAAGTTCCGCTGCGTTCGAGCGTGGGCGGCCGCAGCACCACGGGATACTCGGCCGCTCGGCACATGCGTTCCATCCAGCGGCGGGCCGCGGCCGTCGCCGCCCAATCGAGCCCGACGACGATGTGGATCGGACGCTTCACGCGCGTAACGAGCACCGCGCCGTCGAGCAAGTGATGGAAGTGCCGCGCGACGAGCAGCACCGGTCCGCGCGCCGGGACATGCTCGCGGCCTTCCAAGATCACGCGCTCCGTTTGGGTGCGCAATCCCCACTCCGCGATCGCCCGCGGGCCCAGTTGGCCCAGCGGCGGATAGCGATTCACGCTTCGGCGAGAGACCGCCGGTCGCGCGCCGGGTCTTCCGGCATGACCGCCAGCGCGGCCGGCGCGAGACTGAAGACGACCGCGGCGATCGCCGTCGGCCACATCCCGGCCGAGACGCTCAGAATCATCGACCAGACGATGTTGACGGCGTACACGGCAAACGGCAGTGCGGCACCAATCGCCGGTAAACGGCGGTCTCGCCATGCGAGCCGTCCGACTGCGATGAACAGGAGGCCGGTGCCCAGCCAGCCGGCGAGATTGCGCAGCGGCATGCCGAAGTACGGACCGCGTTCGTGCCAGACCCAGAAGTGAATGTATTGCAATTGCGGGGCCGCCATCGAAGGGTCGAGCACCAGGTCCCAGGCGGTCAGCAAATAGGCGCCGAGGACGATCGACCACAGCGTGCGGTTCGTCCAGCCGCGCGCGAGGGCGATCGCGTCGGCCAGCAGCAGCGACGCGAAGCCCATGTAGAACCACGAGAGCGGGATCGCGAACGGCACGCGGCCCAACAATTTATAGCCCAGAAAATTGGTGTACTCGTAGCCGCCGAAGGGCCAGCCGGTCTCGGTTCCGGTGAGTTCGGCGGCCGCCGAGATGACGCACGCGGCGCAGAAGAAGATGAGCGTCCGCCGCGCGCCCAGCCGGGCGAAGCCGAAGGCGAGCATCGCCAGCGCGCCCAGGATCATTCCCAAGCCGCCCGTCTTGTTCAGGGCGAAGGTAAAAAACGCGAGATCGGCCGGATGTCGGGTCCAAGGTTCCGGATGCGGGATGGCGACGAGCAGGCCGAAGAGGCCGAGGAGCAGGGCCAGTGCATGAAGTCCGACGAGTCCCCAGGCGATTCGATTCACGTAATCCGTTCTGTCATGACGAGCGGCCGGCCGCGCCAGGTATGACGGCGGCGTAGCGCGCTAGCGAGGATTGCGGCCGCGACGGGCAGATCCGCAAAGACTGAGAGCCAATATGTCCACGCCGAGTTCCGATAGGCGCGCCGCGCCCCGGCCAGAACACCGATGCGCATCAAGAGCAAGATCTCGTTCATGCCGAACGCCGCCGAGCGTTGCAGCGATGCATGACCGAGGAGCATCAGGACGATCAGCAGCGCCAAGGGCAGCGCTTGAACGAAGACCACTTCGGCCAGGCCCAGCGCGTTGTCACGCGGAGCGATTCCGTCGCGCAGGGTCAACGAGCGCGGCCAATTGCGCCATGTTTGCCGCCACGATTCGTGCATGCGAACCACGGCAAGCTCGCCTGCTTCGTAAAAACCGACGCGGTGGCCGGCTTTCGCAATCAGCCGCGCGACGGTGACGTCTTCGCAGACCGAGGTGCGGGCGCGGGCGAACGCGTTGGTCGCGATGAGCAGATCGCGCAGCGCGAGAAAGCACTGGCCGTTGGCCTGAACGTCACGCACGACCTTCGTCGCGTTTCCCGGCAGACCGAACCGGTAGACAAGCGTGGTCAGCATCGACGGATGCACGATGCCCGAGGCGAGATCGCTCAACTCTTGCTTCGTCGCGACGCTCAGCGCTTTGACCTTACGGTTCTGCGCATGATCGACCATCGCATGGAGCAGTGCCGGCCGGACGCGGACGTCGGCGTCGATGGTGGCGATCCACTTCGAGTCCGGCGAGGAGGCAAGCAGCCCGCATTCGAGATTCCACGCCTTCCCATTCCAGCCGGCGGGTGTGGGCGTCGCGTCGATCGCGCGAACGCGCGGGTCGGTCTGCGCGTAGGATTGGATGATCTTCTGAGTGCCGTCGGTTGAGCCGCCGTCGACGACGAGTATTTCGCGCACCTCGCGCCCGCAGCCGATGAGTTTGTCCAGGCAACTGCCGAGCCGATCGAATTCGTTGAAGACCGGAACGACGACGGAAATCGAGCCGTCGGGAATCCAGGCCCGTGGTTCGACCACGATCGTGGTGCCCCCGGTCGTGGAGAGGAAACGCACGATGACACGGATGGCCAAAACGAGCTGGATGAGAATGAAGAGCCAGAGAATCGGCATACTCCCTCGCCTAACTTGGATCGCATGTACCCGGATTGCGGCGCTGCCGCAAACGGGCGACGCGGATGTGACGGACAGGTCAGCCGGGCTTGCGGCACGCTCTTGCCGCGCCGTCGCGACGGCGTGAAAGCGACCATTGACGCGCGTTATCGATTAACCCGATTCGCCGCTATGAACACCATGGAGCCCGACCGACGTCGCCCCCGTGCGCCCGGCACGTTGGCGCTTCATTAGGTGGTTCAAGGAGGGCTTCCTTGAACTCGGGCGGATTATCGAGGCGCGATGGAGATCCCGTGATCGAACAATCTGATGCCTTGCGCGATGCCCTCAAGCATCATTTCGGATTCGACGCGTTTCGGCCGTTACAAGAAGCGATCGTGACCGACGTGCTCGCCGGGCGCGACGTGTTCGCGCTCTTGCCGACCGGCGGCGGGAAGTCGATGTGCTTTCAGCTGCCGGCGCTGCTGGGGAGCGGCCTCACCGTCGTCATCTCGCCGCTCATCGCGCTCATGAAAGATCAGGTCGACGCGCTCACCACGGCCGGGATCCCGGCGGCGTTTTTGAACTCGTCGCTCGACTACGGCGAACTGCGCGCCCGCCAGCGCGAGCTCGACGCGGGGACCTATCGGTTGTTGTACGTCGCGCCCGAACGTCTCGCGCTGCCGGGGTTCGCCGCGGACCTCGAGCGCTGGAACGTCGCGCGCTTCGCCGTCGACGAAGCGCACTGCATCAGCGAGTGGGGCCACGATTTCCGCCCCGAGTACCGGCGGATCGCCGAACTGCGCGCGCACTTTCCGCGACTGCCGTTTATCGCGCTCACGGCGACGGCGACCGATCGCGTGCGCGACGACATCATCGAACGCCTGGCCCTGCGCGACCCGCGCGTCTACGTCGCGAGCTTCAACCGTCCGAATCTCACGTATCGAGTAGTGCCCAAGGTGCGCGCCGCGGATTCGCTCGTCGCCTGGCTGCGCGCCCGGCCCGATGACGCGGGAATCGTCTACGCGCAGAGCCGCGCCTCGGCCGAGTCGCTGGCCGAAAAACTCACCGCGAGCGGCATTCCGGCGCTGCCGTATCACGCGGGACTCGGCGCCGAGGCGCGGGCGCGCAACCAAGAGCGCTTTCTGCGCGACGACGTTCGGGTCGTGTGCGCGACGGTGGCGTTCGGGATGGGCATCAACAAGTCGAACGTCCGCTTCGTCGTTCACTACGACGTGCCCAAGAACGTCGAAGGCTACTACCAAGAGACCGGCCGCGCCGGCCGCGACGGGTTGCCCGCGGAGTGCCTGCTGTATTTCAGCCACGGCGACGTCAACAAATACGAGAGTTTCATCGCCGAGAAAACCGATCCGCGCGAAGCGGCGGTCGCGCGCGCGCAGCTCGGGCAGATCACGCGCTACGCCTACAGCAACGACTGCCGGCGACGCGAGCTGCTGGCCTATTTCGGCGAAAGCCTGGCCGCCGAGAATTGCGGAGCGTGCGACAATTGCCTCGAGCCGCGTCCGACGCGCGACGCCACGCTGGAAGCCCAAAAGATGCTGTCGTGCATTTACCGCCTGCGGGAGCGCGACGGTGGTTCGTTCGGCATCATGCACGTGATCGACGTGCTGCTCGGAAACTATAATGAGAAGATCGAGCGCTGGGGGCATGCGCGGCTCTCGACCTACGGAATCGGCGCCGAGACGGGACGCTCCGCCTGGCGGCACCTCGCGGACGAGCTGCTGCGCCTGGGCTTCATCGTGGCCGACGCGGCGCGGTTCAATACCGTCTCGCTGACGCCCGCCGGCCGCCGCGCGCTGACGGAGCGGGCGCCGATCACCGTTCGCGAGGCGGCCGTCGCGCCGGTCAAAGCGCGCAAAGCCAAAGCGGCCGTCGCCGCCGACGCCGAGTACGACGCCGAGCTCTTCGCCGCGCTGCGAACGCTGCGCCGCGAGCTCGCGGACGAACGCGACGTCCCGGCGTTCGTCATCTTCAGCGACGCCGTGCTGCGCTCGATGGCGCGTGACGTGCCGCTCACGCCGGCCGGGCTGCGTGCGATCAGCGGTGTCGGCGACAAGAAGCTGGCCGATTTCGGGGACCGCTTCTTGGCGACGATCCGGGCCGTTCGAGGATAAGCCGATGTCAAGAAATCGGGGCTCTTAGGGCTGTCCCAGGTACGGATGCAACGATCGGGGGCGATGTTGGCATTCGGGCTGCGTTGGAGGGCCGTTCTCGCGAGCTTACTCTGCGTTGCCCTGCTGTGCGGGCCGGCGCAGCCGGCCCGCGCGCAAAGCTCCGACGACACCGGGATCATCGCGATCACCGTGATCGACGCGACGACGAAAAAGCCGCTGCAGGATGCGCGGATCACGTTGTTCGGTGCGACCCAGGCGTCGGCGCTGACCAACCGCAGCGGCGTGGTGAAGTATACGGACGTGCCGTCGGGGCTCTACCGCGTGCGGGTCGTGAAGAATGGTTTCACCGGGAACATCTCGCCGCAGTTCGAGATTCTCGGTAACAAGGAAGTCGACGTCGACGTGAACATGGCGGCACAAACCGCTCGGGGCGAACCGCCCTCGACCCCGGCCACGACCGACGCCGGCGGACTCAAAGTGATCGGCCGGGTGAGCGCACGGGTCTCGGTCACCACGCACGACGTCGATGCCGACAGCGCGATTCGGAAAGTCTCCGATTCGCTGACCGACGCGCTGAGCAAGCTCGCCGGCGTCGACGTCACGCAGAGCTCGAACGATCCCGACGCCGCGCAGACGATCTCGCTCAACGGTCACGACGAGTCGCAAACCGCCGTCACCCTCGACGGCATTCCGCTGGGCGCCCCGGGCAGCGCGGTGAACCTGCGCGGCATCAACACCGATTTGTTCGGCGGCGCGAGCGTCAGCTTCGCCGCGCAGGCCGGCGCCCTGGGCGGCGCGGTCAACTTCCGCACGCTGCAGCCGACCCAATCGTGGGTCTCGCGTTTCTCGACCTCGTACGGAACGTTCGACAAGTTCAACTATCAGATCGGTGAGACCGGTTCGCTCGGCAAACTCGGGATCGCTTTCCTGCACACGCTGCGCGAGAGCAACAATCCGCTGACCTTCAACACGTTCACCGATCAGAGCGGTTTGACGTACGCGCACGCGGGTGAATCGAGCAACGTCGGCAACTTCCTCAAGTTGCGCTACGGATTGGGCGACCGCACGACCGTCAACTTCACCGCGCTGCAGAACGATCAAGGGGTGTCGTCGCTGTGCACCCAGGACGTAACCCTGGTGCCGTGCGGCATCGGTCCGGGCAACACGTCGGCGGGTAAATTCCAGTTCATCTACGGGACGGTGCAGTCGCTCGTCGGCGAAGTCACCACCAGCGTGTCGGCATACCTCAACTCGAACGTCAACAATCAAAACGACGCGCTGCGCTACATCAACGGCGTCTCGTCGCCGCTCGTATCGACGACCCAGACGCTCGCGCGGGGCGTCGCGTTTTTGTCGACGGTCAACATGGGCCGTTCGACGTGGACGCTCAACGGCTCGACGTACGATTCGCTCACCAGCTTCAATCCCGTCATCAACGGCAGTCCGTTCGTCGTGCCCTCGGCGGTCGGCAGCGACTCGCAGACGTTCGGGCTGTCCGATCTCTACAAACTCAACGACCGGCTGTCGTTGGGTCCGAACGTCTCGCTGGCGAGCACGAACGGAACGGGCGCGTCGGTGCTGGGCGGCCTGAGCGGGACGTGGCGTCCGCAAGCCGCCGACACGTTCGGCGCGTCGGTGAGCGTCGGCAGTTCGCAGCCCGCGGGCGGCTTGATTCGCACCTACAGCGATCCCGCCGGTGCGCGGTTCAACTGCGCCGCCGGCACGGCGAACGTCAACGGTCCGGGCGATCAGCCGGGGAAGCAATCCGCCATCAGCTACGACGCGAACTGGACGCACCAGTGGACGTACGGGTCGTTCAGCTTGGATCTCTACCGTCAGACGCAAGCCGACCAGCTCATCAACGCGCAGATCGTCGCGACCAGCCTCGGGTTCTCGGCATCCGATCCGTACATTCAAGCGCTGCAGAGCTATTTCTCGTCACCCTATGCGTGCGGCGCGACGGCGGTGCTGAACCCCGCCAACGTCTACGTCAGCGAACCGATCGGCGACACGACGCGCCTGTATCAAGGCTTCACGCTCAGCGGTCGGATCGCGCTGGGTCCGCACCTCGTCGCGATTCCGTCGTATCAAACGAACGGCGCGTCGGTGACTGCGGCCGACCTGCGGCTCGCGGCACTCAACAGCACCACGATCATCGGTGCGCAGATTCCGGGCCGCCCGGTGCATCGCGGCAATTTGACGCTCGACGGCGACGTGCCGCACGCCGGGCTCGAACTGCTCGCGAACCTGCAGTATGTCGGCTCGAACAACTCGCAGCATCTCGATCCGTACGCGCTCTTGAGTCTGGGCGCTTCGCACGCGCTGGGGGTCGGCAAGCTGTCGTTCTTGGAAACGAACGTCTTCAACACCGAGTCGGGCGCGCTCTCGAGCCTGGCGTTCGCGCAACCGATTCCGACCAGCGGCGGTGCGCTGTTGTACGTGGCGGCGAATCCGAATCCGCCGCGGCAATTTACACTGACGTATTCGTTCAACACCGGCGCGCTCTCCGGCGCGGGCGGCGCTCGTGCGAGCCGTTCGGCGGCGCGAGCGGGTGTGGCGCAGACCGCGCAAAATCTGGCTGAAGGCGGTCAGCAGCAGCGGGCGCGCGGCTTGGGCGCGTTTACGCCGTTTCCGCCGCCGCCAGGCGTCGATCCGCTCAGCGTGGCCGACAAGCGCGATTCGTGCACCGCCGACGACGCGAAGATCGCCGGTCCGGTGCTCGAGCAGCTGCGCGCGGCGGCGGCGGCGTATACGGCGGGCAAAGCGCTGCCGGCGGTCGACGGTTTGGCGCTCGTGCCGCACGGTTCGCCCGCTGGGGATTGGTATTTCGAGGTGCGGCCGAATCTGCCGCCGCGGCCGGCGTCGGCGATCGGGCAGGGAGCTTCGGGCGGACGTTTCGGGCGCGGCGAGCGGTTTGGGGGGCCGGGCGGCGAGGGTGGTCCGGGTGGACCTGGCGGGGGCGGTCCGGGCGGCGGCGGGCCGCCGCCGGGCGATGCGGGTCCTGGGGCGCCGCCGCCGGGTGAGGGCGCACAGCCGCCGGCCTCACCGACGGGGTCGGCTTCGGGCTCGATTGCCGCGGCGCCCGGCGGGTCACCGGCGCCCGGCGCCCAGCCCTCGCCCGCAGCCACGTCTTCGCCTGCGGCGTCGAGCGGTCCCGAGAAGCTCGTGGTCCAGCCGCGCGTTGCTGCCAGTCCGCCGCCGGGCCCGCGGCCGTCGCCGAATCCCGCGTTTCGCGCGGCGTTCATGAAGTTTCGCGCGACATTGAGCTGCTCGTATTTTTCGGCGCTCTCGCAAGCCGAGGCGAAGACGGACGGCTTCAGCGCGTTTGCCGGGCGCAACGGACTGGGCTATGCGCCGCGGATCGGATTGTTCGCGGTGCGGGCACCCGAGCTGGGAACCGGCGGGGGGAGTTTGAAACATCAATGATGCCGACGAATCCGCGCGTTGCCGTCATCGACGACGAACGCCATCTGCGTGAACTCTTGGAATTGGCGCTAGGCGAAGACGGTTTCGAGGTGCGCTCGGCAGGCGACGGCCCGGCCGGTTTGGCGCTGGTGAAGGAGTGGCGTCCCGACGTCATCGTGCTCGACGTGATGCTGCCGCAAGTCAATGGGCTCGATCTGCTGCCGATGATGCGCCGCATCACCGAAGCGCCGATTCTCATGCTCAGCGCGAAGGCCGATACCGACGATCGGATCACCGGTCTGCGGCGCGGCGCCGACGACTACATTCCCAAGCCGTTCGAGGTTTCCGAGTTGCTGGCGCGGCTGCACTCGGCGCTGCGCCGCCCGCGGCTCGAGCATCCGTCAATCGTCAGCTACGCCGATCTGTCGATCGACCTCGACCGGCGTGAAGTCAAGCGCGGCGCGGAACGGATCGACCTCTCGGCGCGCGAGTATGCGCTGCTGTTGACGTTCGCGCGCAATCCCGAACGAGTGTTCACGCGCGATCAATTGCTGGATCTCGTTTGGGGCAGTGACCGCGACGTCGGGCCGGGTGCGGTGGAAACGTACGTTTCGTATTTGCGGGCGAAGATCGACGCGAACTTCGAGCCCAAGCTCATTCGCACCATTCGCGGCGCCGGATACGCCTTGCGCGCGCAATAGTGTTCGGCTCGCTGGCGCGCCGGTTGACGGCTTGGTACGTGTTCGTCGCGGTCGCGCTGGTCGTGCTGCTCGCCGGGGCCGTCATCGCGGTCGGCTTGGTCTTCTACGCACACGATGCCAACGATCAGATCGCGGCGCTTGCCCGTGAAGTTCCGGACATCGAAGCGCGCGCCGGCAGCGAGCACGACGATTGGCAGACGGCGCAAACACTCTTGCTTCGCCGCCTGGCGCGGCCGGGCTTCACGGTTCGCGCCCAGCCGCCGCCGACGCGGCCGGTGAATCTTCCGCGTGACGGGCGCTACGGTTTCTTCCGTTATCCCGCGGGTACCGCGCCGGCGCAATCCGGTTCGCTACCGCCGCAATCCGGCTCGCCTGCGGCGCAGGCGGGCGCGCCGGACCGTCCTCCCGTGCCGAACGGGGGCGCGGGGCGGCCGCCCGAGTCCCCGCCGTTCTTCGCCAACCGGTTTGGTTTCGGGGCCGCGACGACGCTGGGCGTGCGGCCGGCGCACGTCCCGTTTCTGAACGGCTTCGCCGTCATCTTCGTCGACGTCGACCGCGTGCAGTCGATCGTCGCGTTCGCATTCGCGGCGCTCGCGGTTACTGCAGCGCTTGCCGGTCTGGTCGCATGGGGAATCGGGCGCTACATTACCTCGCAGGCGCTGCGTCCGCTGTACGACGTCACATCGGCGCTCGTGCGCTTCGCGGGACGCGACTTTACCGCCCAGCCGATCGACGTTGCCGGACGCAGCGAGTTCGACGAGCTCGTTCGCGCTTACAACGCAGCCGCCGATCAGGTCGCGACCGCCTTCGACGAGCGCGCGGCGGCGGAGGCGCAGATGCGCCAATTCGTCGCTGACGCTGGTCACGAATTGCGGACGCCGCTCACGATCGTGCTCGGCTACATCGATCTCCTGAAAAAGCGCGCGCCGGCCGACGAGCGCTCGCGGCGGATCTTCGACACGATCGCGATCGAAGGTTCGCGGATGCGGACGCTCATCGATAACCTGGTGCTGCTGGCGCGGCTCGAGGGGGACGACCGCCGGCCGGTCGAGCCGTTTGCGCTCACGCCGCTGCTCGAGGACGACATCGTAAGGACTCGCCGCGGCCTGGCCCCGGGCGTTCACATCGAGCTCGATCTCGGCGTCGACGCGACGATCATCGGCGACCGGAGCGATATCTACGAGGCGATTGCAAACGTCGTCGACAACGCGATCAAGTACGCGCCGGGATCGCCGATCCGCATCGCTGTCGCGCGCGACCGCGGCGGCGTCGCAATCGACATCGGCGACCGCGGCCCGGGGATTGCCCGGGCCGATCGGGAGCTGATCTTCGACCGGTTCTATCGAGGTTCGCGGCGGGTTGAAGTCGAGGGTTCGGGTCTCGGCCTGGCGATCGCCAAGCGTGCGATCGAACGAGCGGGCGGGACGCTCACGCTCGTTACGACGTCGGAAGCGGGATCGACGTTTCGCGTCGTGCTGCGGGCAGACACCGTCGCCCCGCGCGCGGCCGCGGCGCGCGGCTAGAAACCCGCTCGTTCCGACGACCTGCCCTCGGCACGTCCCGTCGTCACCATCTCACGCATGCGCGGGTGGTCTTTGGGTTGAAGCGCAATCCAGTCTTCAAATCTCGGCACCGGGTTGCCGGTGCGAAACAGCCAGTAGTAGGTGCTGAGGTCGCCCATGAAGGCAAGCCGCTTGCGAACATCGGCGCGTAATTCGTCGTAGCTGCCGAAGCGTGCCAGGTATGCCTCGATGCTGCCGAACTGACGATCGAGCGCAATGAGCGCCTTCGCGTTCGCGATCGTCCCGGCGATTTTCTTCGCGGAATGGACGATGCCGGCGGTCGCCATCAGCCGGTCGATATCGAATTCTCCATACTGCGCGACACGCTCGACCGCGAAATGCTCGAAGCCGGTTTGGAACGCATCCCACTGCGAATCGATCATGGCCCAAGAAAGACCAGCCGCAAAGACGGCCCGCGTGATGATTTCGAGATGATCGTCGAGTGTCGGAAGTTGAACTCGCCGAGGAATGCGTTCGGCCGGCGTCGCGCGCGGCGGCTTTGCTCTAGGAAGTCGGTTCGGCTTCATAATGCGGAATCGGTAAACGGCAAAGCGGACTGCGGTTGGCCAATTGCGATTAAACGAGAAAGCAGGCGGCTTCTGGATAAGGGAGTTAAGGAGCTAGAGGGTTTGCCGCTTCGGCTCCAATCCGTCAAGAATGCGTTAAGACGACGTGCCGACATCATGGCGATGTGATTCATATCAACCACGTGCAATCGTTCCCCCGGCCGCCTATTCACAAACTATGTTTGGTCGTGTACCGCTTTAAACCCACTCTCTTCGGCGCGCGATGCCACTTGAAAAATCTTTCAATCGGCAAGCGGGAGAAGTCGCGGTTTAAATCATTCGTGCGTCGTTGTTGAAAGCGACGCGCGCACGGGTATTAGGAAGTTGGATCGGTTCACCTCTGTGAAAACGATTGCAGCGCAGGGTCGCACCGTGCGAGCGATGGAGCCTCGGATTGTTTGAGTCGGTGAAGGGCTTCGTTCACTATTAACCGCTCTCGACCGGTGCTCCCCGCGGTGTAGACGTCAGCGGAACTTTTCAGCAGGTCTGCTAACGATCAAATCGTACAATGCGTAGTGCGAACATCGGGTCATCTGTCCTCACAACGCAAAATATTAAGTGTGCTAGATTATTAAGTGTGGTAGATTGGGAGGGAATGACGTTGAACGTTCGGTATTTCCCGACAAATCTTCAAGTGCGAGCGTTCTGCCGACATCCCCAGCCAAAAGCGATTGCCCGTAAGCACATAGCGAGGGCCGGCGCAGTGTTTCTTAAGCTCCATAATGATCGAAGAGGCAGCGAATTGTCGATAAGGCTTGGTCGAACTGCTGCTTTCGCGGCGCTGGCCGCGATTGCCGCGACTGCGCCGGCAATCGCGAAAGTTCATCCCGGCGATCGCATCGCCGTTCTTGTTTACAATCATCCCGAACTTTCCGGGCAAACGGTTGTCGACGGCGCCGGGAAAGTTTCGCTGCCGCTCGCCGGCGGCGTCGACACGACGAACCTCGACGCCGCGGAGATCGCGCAACGCGTGCGATATCGTTTGAAGCCGTACGTTCGCAAAGTAGCCGTCGACGTTCAGGTCGTATCTCAGGGCCAATCGCTGTTCGTTGCCGGCGGTCCGGGCGGAGTTCTCCCGTTCAGTCCGGGCGAGAACCTCTCGAGCGCGCTTGCCCAACTGCGCTCGCAGGCGGGTGCCGTGCCGAACGCGGCGTTGCAGGCCGGTCAGCAGACGACGTCCGATTTCGATCACGGCCGAATCGATCTTCAGCACGTCGCGATCGTCCGGGACGGAACCATCGTCGGCCCCGTCGATGCGAGTACGAGCGGCGTCGGTTCGGGCGGTTCGATGGTTTTGCAGTCCGGTGATACCATCCAGTTGCGCGACAAGCCGCTAGCGGTCACCGTTCGCGGCGAAGTGCGGCAACCCGGGGTCGCGTACCTGACGCCGGAAGATTCGATTTCGACCGCGATCGCGCAAGTCGGCGGCCAGCTCCCGACGTCGGCCAATAACAACATCACGATCGAACGCGCCGGTGTTATCCATGTCGTCGCATTCGGCAGTCCGGAGTTTTCGCAACCGGCTCAGCCGGGCGACATCATCGTCGTCGGCCGCGCGCCGACCGTCACGGTGGTCGGGATGGTCGTCAAGCCGGGTGACGTTCAACTCAAGAACGACACGACGCTGCTAAGCGCCCTGTATGGCGCCGACGGAATTCAAAAGTGGGCCGACCTCAAACGAGTTCAAGTCATGCACCGTGGCGCGCACACGACATACGACGTCACGGCGCTAACGCACGGCAACGTTTCGCAAAACCCGACGCTAGCCGATGGTGATACGGTCTTCGTGCCGGAGGGTCATAAGATTGATTGGACGCCGGTCTTTGCCGGGCTCGGGCTCGGAATCAACGCGTCGACCCGATTCGTCCCACAGCGAGTGACTCCGTGATGAGCCCCACCGCCCATATCGAACCCCGATCGACCGAGTCCGCAAACGGCGTATCGAACGAGTTCGTGCATTCGAACGTGCGAAACGCTGCTTTCGCGCCGACCGTCCTGGTGTTTCGTGAAAACGCGGCCTACCGGCGGCTGCGCCGACTGTTCGACGTTCTCGCTGCGTCGATACTGCTCGTCATCGCCGCGCCGATCCTGATCGCGGCGGGATGCGCGATCGTCCTCGAGGACGGTGGACCAGTCTTTTTCCGCCAGCGTAGGGTCGGTCGTTTCGGACGGCTTTTTACCATGTTCAAACTGCGCACGATGCGCAGAGAAAAGTGTGTCGACAGTCTCTCGCCGACGACCGGACGCGATCCACGAATCACGCGCGTCGGGTACTGGCTGCGCCGGCTCTCGATCGACGAGCTGCCCCAACTCATGAACATCATCCGCGGAGACATGGCGCTCGTTGGTCCGCGACCCGAGATGCCGTTCGTGGTGCGAAAGTACCAGTCGTGGCAGCACCTCCGCCACCTCGTCACTCCCGGCGTCACCGGGTTCTGGCAAACGACTTGCCGCTCGACCGTGCCGCTTCACCTGCCGCAGGCGACCATGCTGGACATCGACTACATTCGAAAAGCATCTCATTCGACTGACGCCGCCGTGTTGGTCAAGACGATCCGCACGCTGATCTCGACGGAAGGTGCGTACTGATGTCAACCAGCTCTTTAACGGCGATGCTCGTTCGGCGCCGATTGGTGCTCATCGTCACGTTCGTGATCGCCCTGTTGATTTTGCCCTTCGCGCTCATGGCGGTCAAACCGACGTACATCGCCACGGCGCACGTCGCGATGGTCGGCAAAGACTCGATGCTGCCGAGCGGCGATATGGGCACCCTCACCACGAGCCCCACGGTCTTGCTCCGCGTGGCTCGCAAGTTCGGGCTCGGCGATGATGTTTCGTCGCTTGCCAGCCGGGTCGACGCGAAAGTCCCGGCCCGCTCGAACGTCATGCCGATATCGTATCGCGACAAGAATTCCAAGCTCTCCGTGACAATCACCAACGCGCTCGCCGACGAGACGGTCAATTATTACAAGCAGCTTTCGAGCGGCCAATACGATCAGATGATCGCCTATCTCCGTTCCGGCGCGCGGCGAGAAGCCGAGCAGATCCGCCGGATGGACCTGGCCTTGCAGCGCGCCGCGCAGCAGGACACGTTCGTCGGATCCGACACGGCCCTCGAGACGATCACCGGCCGGATTAACGATCTTCAAACGCAGCGTGCCGTAGCGTACGCGAGCTTCGTCAGTAACGAAGCGATCGCGGCTGCGCAGTCGGCGCAGCCGGCTGAGATCGCCGGCATCGTCAAGCAAGAGGTGTTGGTCAGCAATCCGTACGTTGCCGCGCTTCGCGCGGGCCAGGCGCGTGACGCGGCAAATCTCGACTTTCAGCGCTCGCAATTCACCGATCGCTATCCCGGGCTGCCGAGTTTGCAGGACCAGGTCCAACGCGAGTCTTCCGTTGTCGCGGCCGCCGAGAAGTCTGCCGTCGCGGGCTCACCGGCGTCGAGCACATCGTATGCGACCAGCGTCCTTGCCAAGCGCAACGCGGAGGCCGTCGTCGCGGGCGATCGCGCGAAGTTAGCGGCGATCGATACTCAGCTGGCAACCGAACAGGAGCACCTCCGGGACCTGCCCGGCACTGGGTCCACGGTCAACCTGTTGCGAGCCGAACGCGATGCGGCGAAAGCCTCCTATACAACGACGATCGGCAGGCTCACGGACACCCAAGCAAATCAAGCTGCCGCGGCTTCGCTCGGCTCGGTCGTTCTGCTCGATCACGCCTTGGGCGCGGGACCACGCATTCCACGGCTCGCGATGGATTTCATCGTCGCGTTTCTGCTGTTAGCCCTGACCATAACCGTCGGGTTTCTCGTCGACATCCTCGATCCCGGGCTGCGCTCGCGTGAAGCCATCGAGAAGCTCTACGGCATCCCCGTCATCGATAATCTCGGTACGCGCCAGTGAGGGACCAAATGAAAAGCGCTCATTCTCAACAGTTCGGTCAACTGCGTTCTCGCATCGAAGCCGCTTGCTCGGGTCCAACTCTGATCGTCGTGACCTCCGCGGTGCGCGGCGACGGCAAGACGGTTACCGCCTTCGGCCTCGCGGAGTCATTTGCCGCGGCGCAGCATCGCGTGTTGCTCGTCGATGCGAATACCGAAGCGCCAACCTTGCCGCGCGTTCACCATGTGTCGGCTCCGCAATTTGCTTCCTGCGACTACAGCCGACAGGCCGTGCCGGTAAGCGGGCAAGCTTTCGATGGCATCTCGTTGGCGGATCAGCGATTCGAGGACGCGATGTCCATGGAATCGGTCAGAGGCTTGGCGGCAAACCTGCGCGAGAACTTCGACTTTATCATTATCGACGCGCCACGCTTGGTGAAGAGCAACCTTGCCGTGTTGTTCGCCACGATCGCTGACGCGACGCTGCTCACGCTGCGGTTCGGGCGAATGCCGTCGCAAGCTGACGGCCGGACGATGGCAACGCTCAACAAAGTCGGCGCCAAGGTTCTCGGGGTGTTGACGGTTGAGCCGGCTATGATGAAGGCCTTCGCGATCGAACGCCAGGCCGCGGTTTCGGCGCTGCGCGTTCCCGCACGCCCGATTACCAGTCGCCACAGCATGGGTCCGGAAAAGAGGACGCGCCCGATTACCGAGGCGATTCGTGAGCGCGTTACTTCCGACGCAAATTAGCGCGCTCGAGTGAGCTCCGCGAGTATCGTGACGGGTGGCGCCGGTTTCATCGGCAGCCACCTCGTTGACGCGTTGGCCGCGCGGCGCGAGTCCGTCGTCGTTTGTGACGATCTCCGGACCGGGCGCTTGGCTAACCTTGAGCGGGCCATTTCGCTTGGCGGGGCGACGTTCATCTACGCGGATCCCGAGACGGACTGCGCCGATCTGCGCGGAGTGATTGCGTCCAGCGGCTTCGACGATGTGGACTGTATCTATCATTTCGTCACTGCCGGCGCGGACGCCGGTCCGCCCGCCGAGGTGCGGGCGGTCGACGGGGCGTCCATTCGGACACTCGAGGCGTTTATCGAGATGTGCCTCGAATATGGGTCACGTCTGGTTCTCGCGTCGTCGTTCACAACCGGTACGGTGGCCGGCGCGAGCGGTCTTTTTTGCGACGAGACCGTTGCCCGATTGGAGTCGATCGTCGCGGAAGCCGTTCGCCGCCGCTTGCTTGATGCACGCGTGGTACGCTTCGCAAATTGTTACGGGCCCCGGCTCCAGATGATCGACGACTCGTTCATCACCGCCTTGCTGGAAGCGAAAGTCGCGGGCCGGCCGATGGATATGCCGCACTACGGAGACCAAGTGAGATCGATGACGTACGTCAGCGATGCGATCGAACAGCTTCAAGATGTCCTCGAGCAGCCGCCGTCGGCCGAACCGATTACGATTGCGACGAACGGAAAACACTCGATCGATGAAATTGCGGGCATCATCGCGTCGCTCGAGAGATCCGCGGAAAATCGGGTTGGATTTCGTTCGTTCTTGCCGCAGCGCGGCGGACGACGTGCGAGCAGTCGGGCAGCAACGTCGTTGAAGGACGGTCTGCGCATGACGTTCGCATGGTTCTCGAAGAATAGCCGCCTCTTCGCATGAAACACGACGGCGGCCTCAGTGCCGCGATCGACCGGTGGTACCTGCCGTTCGCGCTGCTGCTGTGGTTCTTCATACCGGAGATGCGGCGCTTGGTCGACTGGCGGGTTGGGGCGAATTCGATCTCCTTTCTGAGCGTCGTTCCGATGCTGTTTCTTGCACCGCTGCTGATTCCGGTGCTGCGCCGGCTCACGGCGCCCGAACTGACGCTGCCCTATCGCTGCGTCTGTTATGCGTGGCTTTTCGGCTTCATCTACGCGTTCGTCGTCGCGTTCGCGGGGGGCGGCCGATTCGACGCGCTCTATCAGTTCGCGCAGTTCTGTCTGCCGCTGGCCTTTGCCACCTGGGTCGTAACGCGGCCGGTCTCCCGCGCCGAAAGCTTCCGTCAGCTCGCGGCCACCTTTTCGTGGGCCGGTCTGTTCGTCGGCTTGTACGGCATCTACCAATACGTGTCGCCGCCGGAATGGGATATCGCCTGGGTCAACAACGCCAACCTTGCATCGGTCGGCGTTCCCGAACCGTTTGGACTGCGCGTTTTCAGCACGCTAAACTCGCCCGACACGGCGGCGTTCTTCTTCGTGTTCGTCATTTTGCTCAATCTTTACAAGCTCGACGTGCGGCGTCCGCTGACCCTTGCGTCGATCACCGTTTGCGTCGCGGCGCTCGCGCTAACCAGCGTACGTTCGGCGTGGCTTGCGGCGGCGGTGGGAGTCGTGACGTTCCTTGCCGTTACGCCGCGTCGCGGTCGACCGGCTGCGGCGCTCGGCGCGATCGCCGTCGTCTCGGTTATCCTTGGGCTCAATGCGCCGGCATTGCTGGGGTACCGCGATGTCACAACGCAAATCATCGCTCGGTTCAACACGTTGAGCGACGTTCAAAGTGACGTGTCGGCGGACGATCGCCGGCGCGAGACCGCCGACGCCGCGCGGAGCGGCTTCGAGGAACCGTTGGGCATGGGGCTCGGTACGGTGGGAACGTCCACGAAATTGGGGGGTCGCGGTTCGATCACGCTCGATAACGGCTTCCTCGCGCGCTTCGTCGAGATGGGCATCGCGGGGTTCGTCGCGTACCTCGTCGCGCTGATCGGTGCCATCGTTCTCACGCTGCGGGTTTTGATGCGTGCGCGGGCCCGGGACGACCGCGCCTTACAAGACATCGCCGCGACGGCGGCCGGCATACAGGTGGCAATGCTCGGTATGGACTTGTCGCTCGATTCGCACAACGGCTTGACCGGTATCGTGTTCTGGCTCGTCGTAGCGTTGACGTTGAGCGGGCATCCCGAAGATGAAGATGCGCATCTCGCCGCAACCGAGCGTGGTCCGTCCAACGATCCGCGCGGCGGCAAACCAGCTTGGGCATGACCTTCCGTTCGTCGCGACTGCTGTACGTCGAGTCACGTTCGTTTGTGAAACGTTCGTCACGCGAGCGCCGTTCACCGGAGGTGATAAAGCAACAGCGAAAGCGGTTCGCGTCGATGGTGAACGGCGCGTTCGCCGCGGGAGCGATTCTGTTTCCGGGATCGGGCGCGCTTGCGGCAGCGACACAAGCCGTGAGCGCCGACGCCTTTGTCGATTCAATCGGTGTGAACACGCACATCTCGTACACGCGTACACCGTATTGGTCTCGCTGGGACGACACGAAGTCGGCACTCACGGCGCTCGGGGTGCGGCACTTTCGCGACGGCGTCTTCGATTGCACGAACCATTCCTTGCGGGAGTTCTGCGTGCACTTTGCCGAGCTCGGCGCAGCCGGCTTAACCGGCGATTTCGTCGCCGGCTTGAAAATCCCGATGAGCGTGGTCACCGTGTTTCCGACACAAGTCGGCAGCGCGTTCGGGACATTCGAAGGTCCCAACGAGTACGACTTGAGCCGCGACCCGAATTGGTTCGCCGATCTCGCCGCCTATCAGCAGCAGTTATACACGACGGTGAAGTCGGATCCGGCCATCGCCAAATACGGCGTGGTCGGGCCACCCATCGGGCATCTCGGAAACTACGCGCACACGACCGACTTGAGCGCCTATTTCGACTTCGGCAACCTCCACGACTACCCGGGCACAAGCAATCCCGGAACGCGGGACAACTCACCGATTCGTCGCTGGGCGGACGCCGCGCGCAGCCTCAACGGCGGCAAGCCCAACGTGGCGACCGAGACCGGCTACTGGGACGGGCCGCCGGACAAGCCGTTACCGGCGGCGGTGATGCCCGACGCAATCATCGCTCGGTACGAGCCGCGCCTGTTCCTCGAGCAGCATAAAGAGGGCATCGTTCGGACCTATCAATACGAGTTTATCGATGAAGGCGGCGACGTCACGTCCGTGTACGATCACGGGGGCTTGCTCACGAACGATCTCACGCCGAAGCCGCAATATTTCGCGCTCCGAAATCTCATCGCACTCTTGCGGGATCCGGGACCGAGTTTTTCGCCTGGAACGCTGGACTATGAACTCTCCGGCAGCACGGACCGCGTCGAGCACTCTTTATTTGCAAAGCGAGACGGGTCGATGTATATCGCGATCTGGCTCGAGAAGCTGAGCTACGACGTCGGGCAGCGTCGCGACCGCAACGTGAAGCCGCAGGCGGTGCAGCTTACGATTCATGGTTCGACGGATAACGCGGCAACGGTTACCTTCGATGACAACGGTCGAACGACGCGTGCGCCGCTGGCTTTCCACGGAGGGGCAGCGTCATTGTCCATCGGGGATCACGTCGTGGTGGTCTGCCTGCCAAAATAACGTGACCCGCGTTGCCGGCCGCATGCTTTGAATCGAGGACGCGATAACGCCGGCGATGAAGACGGAAGAGATGTCAAGCGTTCGCGACGAAATACTCGACTGGGCCGGATCGAATCCGACGATCGCCCGGACGCTTTCCGCGGCGTCGAAGCTCGATCGGCTCGAAGATGATGTGCCCGGCGTCCGCTTCGCGATCGTCCGGAACATTACGCTCGAGCCCGGCTTGCCGGCCGCGATCAAGCTGAGCGCCGCGCGGGCAGGCATCAAAGCTGCCGTGGAGTTAGGCAACTTCGATGCGCTTCAAGAAGAAGTGTTCGGCGAACGCAGCTTTCTCTATGCCGGCAGCCCGGACGTCATCGTGCTCGCGCTGCATCTGCAAGTGCTGGCGCCGCGCTTGGTGTTGGGGTTCTCATCGCTGTCGCCGCAAGAAGTCGACAAACTCACCGGCGCAACGGTCGCCCGCGTGCTTTCCTTGGTGAAGGCGATTCGCGAAAGATCTTCGGCGCTCATACTCGTGCACAACTTTAGCCTGCCGATCGGTTCGGCGGCGGGCATTCTCGAAGGGCAATCGCCGCAAAGTCAGCGCAATACGATTCGCCGGCTGAACCTCGAACTTACGCAGCACGTCGCCGCGGTGAAGGCAAGTTACGTCGTCGACGTCGACTACCAGCTCTCGCTGGGCGGATACGAGGCGTCGTTCGACGATCGCTATTGGCACATCGGCCGCGCCCCGTATTCGTTCGCTTTCATCCAACGCTTGGCCGATGAATACGTGAAGTACGCCTGCGCGCTAACCGGCCGAAGCAAGAAGTGCCTGGTCCTCGATTGCGACAACACCCTTTGGGGCGGCGTCATCGGCGAAGAGGGCATCAACGGGATCGCTCTGGGGGAAACGAGTCCCGGGTCGGCGTACCTCGAGTTTCAGGCGACAATTCTCGATTTGGCAAAACGCGGCGTTCTGCTCGCGATCAACTCGAAAAACAATCTCGACGACGCGTTGGGCGTGCTGCAATCGCACCCGAACTGTCTGCTGCGGCCCGAGCACTTCGTGGCGATGAAGATCAATTGGCGCGAAAAGGCCCTCAATCTGCGCGACATCGCGCGTGAGTTGAATATCGGGCTCGATAGCTTGGTGTTCGTGGACGACAGCGCCTTCGAGTGTCAACGGATCCGTGAAGAGCTGCCCGAGGTGACGGTCGTCCAACTTCCGGAAGATCCGTCACGCTACGCGCGCACGCTGCGAACGCTCGGCCTTTTCGATACGCTGACGGTCAGCGACGAAGACCGGCGGCGCACGGCGATGTATCGGTCGGAGCAGCACCGTGCGGAACTTGCGGCGAGCCTCTCGTCGATGGACGAATATCTGAAATCGCTCGAGATGGTGTTGACGATCGCGCCGGCGACACCATTTAGCATCCCGCGGATCGCGCAACTCACGCAAAAGACCAACCAATTCAACCTCACGACGAGACGCTATTCCGAGGGCGATATCGAACGCATGGCCGCGGGCAGCGAGTTCCATGTGTACTGTGCGGAACTGCAAGATCGTTTCGACAAAGCCGGCATCATCGCGGTTGCGATCGTGCGGGACGAAGGCGCGAGAGCGGTCGTCGACACGTTCTTGATGAGCTGCCGGGTCATCGGGCGCGGCGTCGAGCAAGCCGTCCTCGAGCACGTCGCTCGCGATGCTCGTCAACGCGGTCGGTCAACGCTCGCCGGCGAGTATTTGGCGACGGCGAAGAACGGTTTGGTCAAGGAGTTCTTTCCGGCCAACGGGTTTGCGCCGGCGGCCGACCAGGAAAAGGGTTCGTGGTGGGAGTTCGATCTCAGCGCGAGTTTGCCGCAGCGCCCGGATTGGTTCAAGGCGGTCGAGGCGGGGCCGGAAGTCGTTCCGGTATGACCCTCGACGACCGGATGAAGGAGGTGTTCGGCGATGCGTTTGAGGTCCCGGCCGACCAAATCAGCGAAGACATGTCGATCGAAAACACGAGCACCTGGGATTCGATGCGGTCGATCTCGCTTGCGTTCAGTCTCGAGCAAGCTTTCGGAATCGAATTCTCCGAGCGTGAATTGCTAACGATCGACAGCTACGCCGCGATTCGCAAGGTGTTACAAAGCAAGGGGTTGACGTGATGGAGAACGGACAGGTCGTGCCGATTTTCCGGCCCGAGCCGGAGAACGAGGTTGCGGATCCGGTCGACTCGTTCGCATGCACCGGACCGGCGCGCGAGCGCAAGGGGCTGGAGGCGGTGAAGCACGCGTTTTCCGCCGGCCGTCTTTGGTATTACAGCACGAAAGCCCATCAGGCGAAACTGCATCCGCTCGCCTGGGCGATCAAAGCGCTCTCGTTCATCCTCTTCAAATCCGTGCTGTGCGTGGAGTGCCGGATCGAGGATGATATCGAGCTCGCGCACATGGGCGTCGGCTGCGCCGTGCATCCGAACGTCACGATCGGCCGCCGCGTGAAGATCTACCATCACGTCGCCATCGCGGCCGAAGTGTCGCGCACGTCGAGTTCGCGGATCATCATCGAAGACGACGTCGTGATCGGCACCCATGCGATCATCATCGGGAACGACGCCGGCGGCGTGCGCATCGGAAAAGGTGCCGTGATCGGCGCCGGTGCGATCGTGACACGCGACGTGCCGCCGGACTCGGTCGTTCTGCCGATGCCCTCGCGTGCGGTGAAAAAAGTAACGGTCCGTGATTAGACCCGGTCCCGAAACCAGCTGATGAGCGCGGAGCAATCGAGCGTACCTTGGACCCGGTGGCGCAGAATCGCCGCGAGTTCCTACGGCGCCGTTGCTCAGACGTTCGCAGCGAAGATTTTTCTGTTGGTGGCGAACCTCGCGACGGGCATTCTCGTCGCGCGAACGCTGGCGCCGGCAGGACGCGGCGAGTTGGCCGCGATGACCCTCTGGCCCGGATTGCTGTGCAGCCTGTTCACGCTTGGCGTTCCGCTCGCGCTCAACTACAACAGCCGCCGTAACCCGGGCCGGCACGCGCAGTACGTGTGGGCCGCGATCGTGCTCTCGGCGGGGCTCGGCATCGTCGCGACGCTCGTCGGCATCGCGATCATCCCGCACATGTTAGGCAAGTACCAGTTGCCGGTCGTGCAGCTGGCGCAGTGGCTCATGCTGATGGCGCCGTTCCTCATGATGACGTTCGTCTTGCAGGCGGCGCTGGAATCCCGCACCGAGTTCACGGTGTCGAATCTGAGCAAGTCGCTGCCGCAGCTCATCGTGCTCGGCATTCTCGGCGCGCTGGCGGTTACACGTCACCTCACGCCCTTTTCCTCGGCCCTGGCCTACATGTTGCCGCTGGCGATCGTGCCGATTATCCTGGGCTGGCGGCTGCGGCGAACGATACGGGTGGCGATGGATCGCTTTCGTGATTCGACGCGTGAACTGCTCAGCTATGGCGTACGATCGTACGCCATAGACATTCTCGGGACGCTTTCACAG
>Ga0182013_10002556_pt1 | contig 23728 bp, 20 predicted proteins | sample 612S2MmetaG_FD_120487 | JGI IMG/M metagenome (GOLD analysis project Ga0182013, IMG submission 120487) | Permafrost microbial communities from Stordalen Mire, Sweden - 612S2M metaG | ecosystem: Environmental > Terrestrial > Soil > Wetlands > Permafrost | place: Sweden: Stordalen | collected...
AAACAGGGACGTCCGGTCGATCTCGCCTTTCAGGAGCCGACCCACCGCCGTCCCGCGCAAAACCATTATTGATCAGGAGCCGACGATGCGCTTCACCTTCGCCGCCCTCGCCATTGGACTTACGCTCGCCACGGTTTCGGCGCGCGCCGACGAATTCACCAAGACGGATACCGATCGCTGGCAAAAGGAATATCAAACCGTCGTGACCGACGGCCGCTCGCTATGGACCAGCGGCGCGCTAGGGACCAATGGCGTCGCCTGCGCGCAATGCCATCCCAACGCCGCCAACACGCATCCCGAGACTTATCCCAAGTTCCAGAAGCAATTGGGCAAGGTCGCGCAGCTCTTCGAAATGGTGAACTGGTGCATCCGGAATCCGCTGGAAGGCAAGCCGCTCGCAGCCGACGATCCCAAAATGACGGCCATCGTCTCTTACATCACCTATGAGCGGCGCGGCATGAAGCTGACGCCGGGAATGCATTAATAGCGGTCGGCAACGAGAGCGCCGACGAAGCGGCGGGTGGCCGGATCACGCGGCGATGGCTGAAACAGAGGCTGCGGTCTCATGCTGTCGCCATGCCCGCCAAACGATTGAGGCGAACAGGAGCCCCATCGCCAGCGCGCCGAATGGCAACGAGACCGTCGAGGCTACGGGCCGTGCGATGAGCGGCGTGACGAAGGCCAGCGCCAATATGGATTTCTCGAAAGGCCCGAAGCCTTTTTCGCGACCATGCGCCAGCAGCAGGGCAAGAGCCGGCGCGAGCGCCATCATGTCGTAGTCGAGGCAATAGGGCGTCGTGAGCAGCGTCGCGTTCAATGTCGCCGCAGCCTTTACGCGCGCGTCGGCGTTCGACCTCCATAGCCAGACGAGCGCGCCCAGCACCGCGACAGTCACGATTGTCTGAATCGCGTATGCGGTGACAATATCGCCCCCGATCAGCCGGACGGCGGCGAATATGCTTTGCAGTTTCTCAAACCCCGCCGCGCCCTGCTCGACGACAACCTTGCGAGTGAAATCCAGACTGTCGAAGAAGGCCCGCCAGCTCGCGAGGCCAAACGCCATGACGCTTATGAGCGTCATCAATGCAAGCGTCGCGCTCGCCGCCGCGAGCGTCCGCCACCGGCGATCCAATATCAGCGCAACCGGCAAAACCAATGCAAATTGCGGCTTGTAGGCCAGCAGAGCGAACAACACGCCCGCGACGAGCGGACGCCTTTCCAGCAGCAAGAACCCGCCGCCAAGCAGCGCCGCGGTCAGAAAGCCGTTCTGGCCGTGGCCCAGATTGACGAGCACGGCGGGAAAGGCGAGCGCCGCGAGCAGCAATTGCCTCTGATCCAGGCCGTAGCGGCGAGCGATGGCGGCCGTCGTCGCCAGATACAAAAGGAGAGTCCCGAACTGCCAGACAAGGAGCGCCTGAAGATAAGGAAGATGCGCCAGCAGCGCAGCCACGCCAAGAAAATAGGGCGGATAATGCCAGCCATAGACCGCGCTTTCGGCTCCAAATTCCGCGCGCTGCTCCGCGACATGGCGCCTGATGTCGAAGGGCTCCTCGGGATGGCCGCGCAGCGCCTCCTGTCCAGCCACCCACACCTGCGAGAAATCCGTTCCCAGCTGGTTGTGGTCCGGCCCCATGCGGCCATGCGTCATGGCGAGCATCGCGCAGATCGCCAGCACGGAAACCGCCAGGAGCATGAGGCAATAGGCGCGCATGCGCTCTGGCGTCAGCCAGCCGCCGCTCTTCACCAGGGCCAGTATGTGTTCCATGTCGCCAAACGGTCCGGGCGCGGAAATCGAGTTTGGGTCGCGCGTAACCCTGGCGCGATGATAAAAGCAAGCGGTTAATGTCTCGGCAACAGGACTACGCTGCTTGCCGCGGCTTCTCGGCCCCGCCCCCGAAGTGCTCGATATATCGCGCGTCCATGCGCTCCACCGGCATCACGACGAAGACGTCCACCGTGTTGAATTTGCGGTCGACGACGGCGCCGTCGCCAAATAGCGCGCCAAGTCGCAGATAGCCCTTGATCAACGGCGGCAGGCTCGCGAGCGCCCTGCGCCCGTCGACGGCGTCGGGGCCAAGCATCTCCATCGGCGTATGGCGGTTCTCTCGCGCCCGGACCCGCCATTCGCCCTCCGCGCGCGCATGATGGGCGAGATAGCTCAAGGGCGCCGCATGCACCAGCGCATTGGCGCCTTCGAAACTGGCGCAGCCGATCATGACGTCGATGTCGTAACAACGCACATAGGCGAGAATGCCGCGCCAAAGGAGGTCGATCGTGCGCTTGCCGCGATAGTCGGCAAGCACGCAGGATCGGCCAAGCTCCAGGAAGCGCTTTTCTTGATGGCGCTCAATCAGACCCGAGATGTCATATTCATCCGCCGAGTAGAAGCCGCATTTCTTCTCGCGCGCGACCTCGCTGCGAAGCAGCCGGTATGCGCCGACGACCCTGGGCTTGAGGTTGCCGAATCGATTGCGCGCCGAGTGATCGACCACGATCAGGTGATCGCAGAATTTATCGAAACGATCCGCATCGCGCCGGGTAAGCGAGGCCTTGGGTCCGGCTAACGCGCCGCCTTCCTCGAAAAACACTTTGAACCGCAACCGCTGGGCTTTGCGGACGTCCCTTTTTGTCGCCGCCAACCGGACCTCAAGCTCTCCGATGCGGGCAATGGCGCCGTCGAGCTTCTTGCGATCCTTTTTTGGTTTGAACGTCAGGGCGGGAAAGGCGCCGGCGACGATATTTCGTCCCGCATCCAGATTGATGGCCCACATGGTTCAAGGTTCTCCGCACGGGCGCCGGCATGAATGCATCGGCGCGACGGATAGATCACCTTGCGGCAAAACTTTTGTGACGGCGGCGCGGCGCGGCCTAACCGGCGGCGTTCAGCACGCCGCGTCTTTCAACTCTCGGGGCCGCGTCCCGCAAAGCCCGAATCGTCGCGGCCAGCGCGGCGAATTCGACGGGCTTGGTGAGCAGTTCATCGACGCCCGCCGCCTTGGCGGCAAGGGCGTCGTCTTCATGAGCGCTCGCCGTGAGCGCGAGAATAGGCGTTCGGCGCGCGCCCGCTCTGGCCTCCGCGAGCCGGATACGTCTTGTAGCCTCAAGACCGTCGACCTCCGGCATGAACAGATCCATCAAAATGACCCCGAATGGCGCCAGGTCTCCGTCAATCGCCGCAGAGGCGATCTCGACGACTCGCGCGCCATTCTCCGCGCGCGTTGTCACCGCTCCGAGCGCGCCTAGATGGCGCGTCACGATAAGCGCGTTGATGTCATTGTCTTCGGCGACGAGAACCTGAAGGCCGGCGAGGCTCGGCTCTGGCGCCGCGGGTCGCGGCTGCGTCACGCCGCGCGAAACGGGCGCAAGTCTCTCGATCAATGACGCGGCGCGAACCGGCTTCACCAGCCAGCCATCAAACTCGCTGAGCGCCGCCTCTCCGAAGGCCCGTCTTTCCAGCGGCGAGAAAAGCAGAAAAACCTGCGCTGCCTGCGCGCTTCGCGCGGCTTGCGCCAGCGACTTCGTCGCGGATTCGCCAAGCGCGCAATCGACGATCACGGCGTCAAAAGGCGGCGCCCGGTCGCCGCGCAGACACACCAGCCCCTCCTCCTCGCCTTTCGCGATCCGTGTATCCGCGCCCGCATCCTGCAGATAATTCGCGAGAAAGGGCGCTTCAAAGCAGCTCCTCGCGACGATTAGCGCGCGCCGCCCGAGCAGAGGCACTGCCCTCCCCTGAGCAAGCTCGCCAGGCGCCGCCGCCACCGGCAATGTAAAGGCGAAAGTGGTCCCTAGAGGCGACGTAACGGCGATCTCCAGCTTGCCGCCCATCTGCGCGACGAGACGTCGTGAAATCGCGAGTCCAAGTCCCGTCCCGCCCTGGCGCCGCGTGGACGAGCCATCCGCCTGCTCGAATTCCTCGAAAATCGCGTCGCGCGCCGCGAGCGGAACTCCGGGGCCGGTGTCCTCGATCTCAAAGCGCAAGACACCCGGCTCGCAGCAGGCGACGCGCACGCCGACCCCGCCCCTTTCGGTGAAGTTCATCGCATTGCCGACGAGATTGATCAGCACCTGCCGAAGGCGCGCCGGATCGCCGACAATGCGCGCAGGCGCGTTCGCCGCAATGTGACTGGCGATCTCCAGCGCCTTCCCCTGTGCGCGAGGCGCAAGCAACTCCACCACGCTTTCGACGAGGGGAGCCAGAGCGAAGGGCTCGGAGCGCAGCTCCAGCTTGCCAGCCTCGATCTTGGAAAAATCCAGAATGTCGTCGATGAGCCTCGCCAGCGAGCGCGAGCAGTCGCCTATCGCCTCCACATAGCTCGCCTGTTCGGCCTCCAGCCGCGTCATTGCGAGCAATTGAGCAAGGCCGAGTATGCCGTTCAGCGGAGTGCGGATCTCGTGGCTCACCGTGGCGAGGAAGCGCGACTTCGCCTGACTGGCGGCTTCCGCCTTGTCGCGGGCGGCGGCGGCGGCGCGCAGCTCCCAGATTTCGTCGCGCAAAGCCTCGATTTCGGCCTCGGCGGCGGCGTGATTGCGGGCGCGCACGAAATAGAGCGTCGCGCCGAGTCCGGCCGCGAAGAAGCCGAGCACGAGCGCCAGAAGCGCGATTTGAAATCCGCTCGACTCCATGCCCCACAAACCTCGCGCGTCGAAAGAAAGGCTTTTACGCGGACGGCGTTAAAAAACCCTGCGAGCCTAAGCGGCGTGTCTCATCCCGGTCAGCCCCGAGCGATATGAGAGGGCTTCCGCCAGATGGCGGCGCGAGACGCTCTCGGCGCCTTCGAGATCGGCGATTGTGCGCGCGAGCTTCAGCACGCGGTGGAAACCTCGGGCCGACAATGCGAAACGCTCCGACGCCTCGCGGATCAGCGCGGTTCCGCTGCCGTCCAGACTGACCACGCTCTCGATCAGATTGGCTGGCGCGGCGGCGTTGGTCGCGACATTCTCCCGCCCCAGCGCCGCATAACGGGCCCGCTGCATCTCGCGCGCCGCCGCCACCCGCGCCGCGACTTCGCGCGATCCCTCAGTGGGCGGCGGCAGGACCAGGTCGGCCGCGGTGATCGCCGGAACCTCGATCTGAAGATCGAAGCGGTCGAGCAGCGGCCCCGAGAGCCTTCCCTGATATTGAGCGGCGCAGCGCTCGTTGGGCTGGCGCTTGCAGGCGAAGCCCGGATCGAGCGCATGGCCGCAGCGGCAGGGATTCATGGCGGCGATAAGCTGGAAGCGCGCCGGATAGACCGCGCGGTGATTGGCGCGCACGATCGCCACCTCGCCGGTTTCCAGCGGCTGGCGCAAGCTGTCGAGCGCCTGCGAGTTGAACTCCGGCAATTCGTCCAGAAACAGCACGCCATTGTGGGCGAGGGAAATTTCGCCGGGCTTCGCGTGGGCGCCCCCACCGACCAGCGCCGGCATCGAAGCGGAGTGGTGCGGGGCGCGGAACGGTCGCCGATCGGTGAGTTCGCCGCCCGCAAGCTGTCCGGCGACGGAATGGATCATCGAGACTTCGAGCAGTTCGCGTGGGGAGAGCGAGGGCAAAATCGACGGCAGCCGGGCCGCCAGCATGGATTTGCCGGCGCCCGGCGGCCCGTTCATCAAGAGATTGTGGCCGCCCGCCGCCGCGATCTCCAGCGCGCGCTTGGCGCTCTCCTGCCCCTTGACATCGGCTAGGTCCGGCAGATCGAGCGCCGGCGCCCGCACCGCCGGGACCGGGCGAGAGAGAACCTGCGTTCCCTTGAGATGATTTGCCAGCTGGATCAGGGAGCGCGGCGCGATCACCTCTATGTCGCGAGAGGCCCAGGCCGCCTCGGAGCCGCATTGCGCCGGACAGATCAGCCCGTGCCCGCGCATGTTGGCGGCCACGGCCGCCGGCAGAACGCCCGCGACCGGCGTCAATGTGCCGTCGAGCGCCAATTCCCCCAGCACGGTGAAGCCGTCGAGCGCATCGGAAGGAATGGCGCCGATCGCGGCCATGACGCCAAGCGCGATGGGCAGGTCGTAATGGCTGCCTTCCTTTGGCATGTCGGCGGGCGCGAGATTGACGGTGATGCGCTTGGCCGGGAGGGCCAGACCCGAGGCGACCAAAGCCGAGCGAACCCGCTCTCGGGATTCCCCTACCGCCTTGTCGGCCAGCCCCACCAGGGTGAACACGACATTTCCGCTGGAAATCTGCACCTGCACATCGACGGGCCTAGCCTCGATGCCTTCGAAAGCAACGGTTGCGACCCGGACGACCATGACGCGCTCCAAATTCCGCTATTGAAAACCTCCACGGAAACTTAACCCCGACTTTTTCCGCGAGCAAGAACAATGTGTGAACAAAAGCTGCCGTCGACTTCATCGATCAAAGCTGTCTTAGCGCCGCCGCAGCGGCAAAGGGGCAAAGCGCAAGCGAAACCAGGCTGATAGCGCAAAGTATGGAAAAGGGCGCGAGAAAGGGCACGGTTCCGCCCGCGGCGGCATTCGCAGCCGACACGCCAAAAATCAAAACGGGGATGGTGAGCGGCAGGACCAGCAGCGCCATCAACAGGCCGCCGCGCCGCACGGTCACGGTCGCCGCCGCGCCGATGGCGCCGATGAACGTCAAGGCCGGCGAGCCGACCAGCAGACTCGCCACCACGCCCGCGAGCGCCATGCCGTCCTGTTGCAGCATCAGGCCGAGCACCGGCGTCGCAAGCACCAGCGGCAATCCCGCCGTCGTCCAATGCGCGGCGCATTTGGCGAGCACCGCCAGTTCCAGCGGCGTGTGTGAAAGATGGAACTGATCGAGCGAGCCGTCTTCGGCGTCGGCCTGAAACAGCCGGTCGAGGCCGAGCAGGCTGGCGAGCAGCGCGGAAATCCAGAGCATCGCGGGACCGATGCGGGCCAGAAGATTTGGGTCCGGCCCCACCGCGAAAGGCGTGATCGTCACCAGCGTGAGGAAAAACACCACGCCCATCGAGCCCGACCCGCCGATGCGCCCGGCCACGCGGATTTCGCGCATGTAGATGGCGGCGAAGGCGGACCTCATGACGCTGCTCCCAGCGGCAGTTCGCGCGCTTCCTCGACGCCAAGAGGCTCATGGGTGGCGGCGACTATCATGCCGCCGAGAGCGCAATGATCGCGCATGGCGTTTGCGAAGCGTGCGCGCGAGGCGGCGTCGAGCGCGGTCATTGGCTCGTCGAGTAGCCAGAGCGGGCGGTGGGCGACCATCAGCCGCGCCAGCGCCACGCGGCGCTTCTGCCCGGCGGAAAGTATGCCCACCGGCGCATCAGCAACATGGGTCAGACCGACATTCGCAAGCGCCGCCGCAGGCGTGAGGCTGAGCGCGGGATGGCCCGCCGCGAGATAGGACGCCCAGAATTCGAGATTTTCCATGGCGGTGAGCGGCGTTTTCAGGCCGTCGGAATGGGCGAGATAATGACTCTGCGCGGAAAGCTCCTCCTCGCCCGCCCCCTCAAGCGCAACGGAGCCGGAAACGCGCGGAAGGAGGCCTGCGAGCGTGCGCAGAAGCGTCGATTTGCCCACGCCATTGTGGCCGGTGACGACAAGAGCGTCGCCGCCAGCGAGCGCAAAGCCGATATTTTCGAGAACCATCCGGCCGCCACGCTCGACGCAGAGCCCCTCAACCTTGAGATGCAAGGGGGAATGAAAATCCGCATGGGGTCTGTGCGCGCCGGGCATGGGTGATGGCATAAAGCGTTGGGCGCGATTGCGCCAGTGGCGGGGCGAGGGATGCGATCACAGGGCGCAGCCGACCACCGCCCTTTCCTGCTCATGCGGCAGCGGTTGCCGATAGACGAAAGACCTGCAGCCGATATTTGGCGGCTTGCGGAAATTCCATGTCCGCCCTGTTTCTCCGGGCTCCAAAGCGAATGCAAGATCTTACGCGGTTCGTTGCCGTCGCACGTAGACAACTTTGGTTAGTTCGGCGATCGGCTTTCCCTTTCGATCAACGATTGTCACCTGAAACGCCGGCCTGCAACTTCTCCCGTTCTCGGCAGTCGCACGTATTTCCTCGATCTTTTCAGCTGACAACTCAAAAGTCGCGCTGGCGACATCCCTCCCCGGAGCGATGAATTCGATCTGTGCGGATTTATCCCACACCAGATAGCCTGGCCCAAGATTTTGCTGAAGCATGAGCGGATAAAAGGGATCAGTCATCGCGTAGAGGCTGCCGCCGAACATCGTGCCAACGGCGTTTCTATTCCACCATCTTAGCCGCAGTTCCACCTCGATGTAGCGCCAGTCCTTCGCGATGACTTTAACGCGAATTCCCGAAAACAGCAGCGGCGGCCAGAAATTGATGAACGACCTGATCAGCTTTGGGGACAAGTCAACCTCCGACTCCGCGGCGAGCTCGCATTGAACCGCGCGTTTCCGCCAGCGCTAAGCGATTTCGCGCCATTGCAAAATCACGAGGATGGATATCGCCGCGTGGAGCGCGCGCAATCAACCGAATGGCCCGACACTTGCTTTAACAATCTCCAGCCGACTTCGTCCAGAGATAAGTCCTCATGAATTTTATTCTTCGCGGGTTGATGAGGGCGGCACGCAATTCGAAAGCCCAGTAAAGAAAAATGGCCCGCGGTCGACTCCGCGCTGACTGCGGGCTAACCAGTTTCGCGCCGACAAGGCGATTTGATGCGTCTGAACTCAACCAGGGAGTCGCGTTCATGGCTGGTGACACCCGTCACTATTCAGGCTTCACCGTTCATCGCTCAATTTCAGGCTGTGAAGTCAACGTAACCTCCGTCAACGCAGCAAGGAGCCTGTTTCTCAAGAAGACGCAATTGCGCTACAGACCGCTCGCCGTCGCTTTGCGCCGAGCGTTGCGACATTCGGTGATGATTGTCGCCGATGGCGAAGAATGGCGGCGCACTCACGACGCAATTATCCCGCACCTGCAGGCGTCTGTCGTCTCCCGCGACTACGCTCCGGTAATCTGCGCGGTGGCGGATGAAACCTTCAACCATCTCGCGGCGCGGTCGGCTGGCGCGGGACCAACGCCGCAACCTCTCGACGTCGATGTCGAGAGGCTCATGCGGATAGTGGTTTCCAGGGTGATGGGACACGTAATGTTCGGGAAAACCCTTTCCGTCGAAGACGCGGAATATCTGGAAGGAGCGATGAACGACTCTACGCGGATGGTCCGCGATGGCTTGGCTGCCGCGCTGAACCGGGTCTCCGGCGCTGCGCTGCAACTATTGCGGATCCCTCAGCATCAGCCCTTCCTTTATCCACGCGCCCAAAGACTGGCTGTCGAAGGGCTGATCGAATGGATCGGCGCGAAGATTGACCAAGGAAACGAAGCTGGCGCGAAACGGCCGATGATCGAAAGCCTTGGGACAAGATTTGACCATCTCCCGCCAGCTCGCCAAAGGCGCTGCATCTCTGCTGAATGCGTGATGATGTTCATCGCCGGGATAGAGACGACTGCGGCGACGCTGACCTTCGCCATCGCCGAAACAGCCAGCGACTCGTCAGTGCATGATCACGTCGTCGAGGAAGCTCGGAGGAAAGAAAACGACTGTCCCGGCGCCGACGCGCCGATGATCCAGTTTCCATATATCCACGGCGTCGTTCAGGAGACTTTGCGACGACATACGATTGTCCCGACCATGCTGCGTGAAGCGGAAGGCCAAATCGAACTTCGCGGCAACAGGCGGGGAACGAATTGCGAAGAAAAGGTCACGATCATCGGTCACTCGGTGCTGCGATATTTGCCAATGCAGGGCAATCTTCGGCGCAGCATCTGGAACGAGCCCTTTCGTTTTCGCCCCAGCCGTTTCGCCGCGCCTTTGACATTGGAGCAAAACAGGAATTTCAACCCTTTTGGCCTGGGACCGCAAAGCTGTCCTGGACGCCCCTTGGCCACCGTCGAAACCGTCCTGGTCCTGCAATCCTTCTTTCGGCGCCTGGACCTAGAGAAAAAGGAATTGCGCAAAGCAATACCCGTCGAAAGAAACCTGTTGCTCACAATTCGGCCCGTTGGCGTAACCGTCCGCGTGACAGCCGCGTCCGCTTGGCGCCAGCCTTGAGTCTGCGAATTACGCGAACAACTCCGCTCTATCCCGCCTTCCCCCGCACCAGCCCGCGCACGGAATTTCCCATGTAAAACTCCGCGCCCTCGAAGTCCGAAAGGCGCAGCAGCGCTTCCTGCGCCCTTCCCTCCCGCAGCAGCTGCGCGCGCAGGGTTCCGGGCAGGAGTCCGCTGGACAATGGCGGCGTCAGCAGTTTCCCTTCCCGCGCCAGAAACACATTTGAGCGGGCGCCCTCGCAAACCTCGTCGCGCTCGTTGAGAAACAGCACTTCGTCGGCGCCGGAGGCCGCGAGTTCATTCTCGTATAGATCGCGGCGCGTGGTCTTGTGGCGCAGCAAGGGCGCGGCGGAGTCGAACCGCGTTTTCGCAATGGCCACCGCCCAGACCGGTTCGGGCGCGACCGGCTCCAGCGCGGCGACGCTGGTGACGACCGCGCCATCCGCCCCAAGCACGAGACGGACGCGTAGCCGTGGCGGCCTGCCCGGATCGTTGCCGCAATAATCCTCGACGGCGCGCGTCAGCGCGCTCGCCGCGCACTCCGCGTCGCAACGGAAGCCAAGTTGCGCGGCCGATCCTTGCAAGCGCTCCAGGTGCAGGGCGAGGAGAAAAAAGCCCTCCCCTCGCGTCCACAGAAGCGTCTCGATCAGCCCGAAATCACTCAGCCGCCGGTCAGGAATCTCGCCTTTATCAGACATTCCTCATACTCTTCGCGCGCCCTTGAATCCGCCACGATGGCGGAGCCCACATTGCAGACCAGGTGATGATCGGGGAAAATTGTCAGCGTGCGGATCGCGACATTGAAACGGATGTCGCCATCGGGCGAGATCACCCCCAATGAACCGCAATAGACGCCGCGCGCGGCGCATTCGAGATCGCGGATGATCTCCATCGCCCGAATTTTTGGAGCGCCCGTCACTGATCCGCAGGGGAACAGCCCGGTGAAGAGATCCTTCAGCGTCACGCCCTCCCGCAATCGGGCCTCAATGCCGGAAGTCATCTGGTGCAGCGTCGGGTAGGTCTGCACCGTGAAGAGGTCCGCGACCTTGACTGATCCGACCTCCGCCAGCCGGGACAGATCGTTGCGCAGCAGATCGACGATCATGAGATTTTCGGCGCGGGACTTCTCGTCCTCGACGAGATATTTGGCGCGAGCCATGTCTTCCAGCGGCATGAAGCCGCGTTGCGCCGTGCCCTTCATCGGACGCGCGCGTATGTCGCGGCCATGGGCCTGGAAAAAGACCTCCGGCGAAAGGGACACGACCGTTTCTTCGCCGAGCGCCACCACGCCGCCGTAAGCGACCGGCTGGCGCTTGCGCAAAGCGCCATAAAGCGCCAGCGGATCGCCCTCATAGCGCCCGTAAAGCGGAAAGGTCAGATTGATCTGGTAGACGTCGCCCGCAAAAATATAGTCGCGGCATTTCTGGAATCGCCCGGCGTATTCCTCCTGGCTCCAGGCAGGCGTCAGAGCGATGCGGGTCTCCGCCTCATCCCGCGCCGAAACGAAGGGGCGCGGATTCGCAAAGGCGCCAAACAAGAGCAACGGCGTGGGCGACGAAGGCGTATGCTGCGCCGCGAATTTCCCCTCGAGAGCGTAGCCAAGCTCATAGCCGGCGTAACCGGCGAGATGCAGGCCGCGACGGGAGGCGGCCTCCATGCGCGCGAAAGCCTCGTCGACCTCGCTGGCCTCGCGCGCGACAATGATTTCCTCCGGGGCGTCGAACAGCATGGCCCGGCCGCCATCGCGAGCGTCCTCGAACAAGACGAAAGGACGCTCAGTCGAGGCGCCCGATTTCTGGGCAATTTGGCCAGGATGGTCGGCGGCGTTAGTCATCAACGGGCGGCGCTCATATTTGGCCTTTGGAGATTGGCGATCGCTTCCACCTAAGGAATGATCGGGCGATGAGCAATCCCCCTCCGGCCATAGCCGCTGAACGCGGCCGAATTGCTCCGATGGCGGCGGCGCCTTATGGGCTTGGAGAGACCATTTTTGGAGAATTCATGAACGAAGACGCCTCCGCCCCGCTGCGCCTGCTGTTTATCGGCGATGTGATTGGCCGCTCTGGCCGGGCCGCCGTGCTGGCGCGACTGCCGCAACTGCGCGAAGCCTGGAAGCTGGATTTCGTCATCGTCAACGGCGAGAACGCGGCCGGCGGCTTCGGCATCACCGAGGCTATCTGCGACGAACTGCTGCAAGCAGGCGCGGATTGCGTGACCTTGGGCAACCACGCCTTCGACCAGCGGGAGGCGCTTGTCTTCATCGAACGCCAGCCTCGCCTGCTGCGGCCGGTCAATTATCCTCCCGGCACGCCGGGGCGCGGCGCGAATCTCTATACCGCCGCGCGTGGCCAGCAGGTGCTTGTCGTCAATGTGCAGGGCCGGGTCTTCATGGATCAGCTGGACGACCCCTTCGCCGCGATCGAGCGCGAGCTGGCCGCCTGCCCGATTGGCCTCGTCAGCGATGCGATCATGATCGACATGCACGCCGAAACCACCAGCGAAAAAATGGCCATGGCGCATTTCGTCGACGGGCGGGCCTCGTTGGTCGCGGGCACCCATACCCATGTCCCCACCGCCGACAGCCAGATTCTGCTGCACGGCACCGGCTACATCTCCGACGCGGGCATGACCGGCGACTATGATTCGGTGATCGGCATGGACAAGGAAGAACCCTTGCGCCGCTTCACGCGCAAGACGCCCGGGGCGCGGTTCGAGCCCGCCCAGGGAGAAGCGACCCTGTGCGGCGTCGCGGTCGAGATCGGCGTCGACGGGCTATCGCGAAAAATCGCTCCGGTGCGTCTGGGAGGGAGACTGTCGCAGGCGTGGCCCGAGTTTTGGGGTGGGCCGTGAACAATGTCGACCGACCCGTTGCCGCGCCTGCTGCTTCAGGCCTCACCGCAGTATTAGGCCGAGCTTTCAAAATGTCTGGAACGCTGTCCACCTGGCTGAAAATGGCGCGCGTCGCGCTGTTTGATCGGTTTGACGCTGAATTTTATGGTCACTTCCACAGAGACCTGCGCGGCGTGACAAACCGAATGTCCTTGCTGCGCCACTATGCCGAGCATGGAGCCGCCGAAGGCCGAGTGATCAATCTCAAACAGGCTCAGCTCAACGCGAGCAAAAAATTTCCGCCGCTCCCAGGCGATTTCGACCTTTCCAACTACATGAATCTAAACAAAGACCTGCGCGGATTCCTTATCTTCGACTGGGAGTATTTGCTCCATTATGTGGAGTTCGGCAGGGGCGAAGGACGCATATACAAGATTCCCGAACCCGTCTCCATCCCGGCAGGAGCGCCACGAGCAACGATATATGCGTTGAGAAACGACGGGGTGGGCACTCGCCTTCTCACTATCCTCCATGCAAAAATTCTGGCGCAGGAACTAGGCTGCGAGTTCAAGGTCATGTGGCCCGCGCTCGACTCGCAATTCTATGACAATAAGCAGTTGCTGGACCCCAACCTCGTCGGGGAGATTTTCGCTGATAGCCATATTTTCGATCTGCCGCCCGGCGAAAGGGGCGACATCGTTTCCTGCGAGCTCCCGAGCGGACTGCGCGTGTTGCGCCTGCTGGACGAAAAAGAAGGCGTCGCTCGTTGGGATCGCAATAAGCTTTGCGCGGTTGCGCAGCAATATGACGCGCTAATTTGGGAACTCCCCAAGCCCGTAACGAATTTCATGCGTTTTGAGATGGACATTAAATCCCTTGCTCGGAAATATTGGGCGCTCATCCGCTGGAATGAGCGAATTCGCGAGTTCTCGCGGAAATTTTACGCCGACCTTGGACGGCGCGCCTATTTTGCAGTGCATATTCGTCGCGGAGATATTCTGCGCATGCTCGTCGAAGGCGACGTCCAAATGCTGAAAGACGAGGGCATGGTGATGATTTTTCAACGCTTTGTGTCCATGAAGGAAATCATAGCCTCAATAGGGCGGCTACGCCGCGACGAACCGATAATTGTATGCTCCGACGTGACGGGCATGGACGACTCGCTCATTTCCGCATTCGGGCGAGAAAATTTGCATTCCAGCCGCGAGATTTTCGCCGGCACTGAAAATCAGCAGGCGATCGTCGACATCATGCTTCTGTCCAATTCCAGTTATCTTTTCGCTCCTCCAATGAGTTTCTTCTCTATTTGCGCCGAGACCGTCGGAGTGTGTCGGCGATTTCCACTCGGCGCGGATCTCGCCGCGACCGTCGACGAGTTGGTCGCCATCGCGGGCTCGATCAAAGGCGAAAGACGCCTTGAAGTCATCGCCCTGATCCGTGAGACGGCTGAAAGACATGCCGCAAGCTTCGTGGGATTTCAAGGCGCCGGTTGAGCTGACGGAGTTGGGAGGGGCTTTTCCAAAGTGGATAAAAAGTCTAGTTTCCCTCGAACATGAGAACGCCACATGCCGGACGATCCGATCCCCGCGCTCGACGCTTTTTACGCCTATGGATACAAGGGTCGGAATATGATCGCCATCGCTGCGCCCTTTGCCATGTCCGGAGAGACGCCCGAAATCCTGGGCCGTGAAGTCGCCATAAATGGCGACCACTATGAGGTTCTGGGAATTTCTCGGCAGATCAGCGGCAAGATCCACAAGGGCGAGCCCATCGGCCTGGAAGTCCGCCCAACCAGCAAACCAAGCCAGGCGGGCGGCTCCGAACCCGCTGGCGGCCCGGCATAAAATGATCCGTTTCGCAGGCTTTGGCCACAGCCATATCGTTGCGCTCGCGCAGGGATGCTATGATCTTGCGGGGCGCGGCGAGCGCTTCGGCGACCAGGCTTTCGAAGGGCATTTTCACTATCTCTACGGCGAAACGCTGACTCCCCCGATAATCGAGGGCAAACTCAATCCCAACATTATTGAGAAAATATCCGAGGCTGGGGCGCAGTTCATAATGCTTTCATTGGGCGGCAATGAACATAGCGCGCTTTCCGTCGTGCAGCGCCAGGAGCGTTTCGACTTCATCCTGGGTGAAGCGCCAGATCTTCCGCTCGACCCCGACGCGACCATCCTGCCGGAGGCGGTTATTCGAGAGACATTGCGAGAGACGATGGAAGAAGTCTCCGCCACGCTTCGGGCGTTTCGCGATGCAGTCTCGCTTCCGATCATACATATCGAACCGCCGCCGCCTCTGCCGCGCGAGAGGGTGCTTGATCATCCAGGCGAATTTTTCCACACAGTCATCGATTCGACCCGAGTGTCGTCCAACTGCCTGCGATATAAAATGTGGCGCACGCAGGCGAAGCTTTATCGTGAAATCTGCGAGCGTCTGGACGTCTTCTATGCGCCCATTCCCAAAGAATTCTTCGCGGAGGACGGCACATTGGCGCCTTTCGCATGGGGAAAAGACGCCACCCACGCGAATCCCCAATTTGGAGAGCACATGATTCTCGACGCCTTGTCGCTGCTCGCGACGCGGCTCCAACCAGGCGGCTGATGGAATGGGATCGAATCCATATAGCAAACTGCCCGACTATGCGAACTGGCGGCGCGCAGTAACCCGCGTGGCGCCAGGCGAGCTTGATCCTGTGGTTGAAGCGCCATTTCGCTTTGACGCCAGTTCCAGGGTGATGGCGGCGGGCAGTTGCTTCGCGCAGCATATCGGACGGTTCTTAAAAAGCGGCGGCTACTGCTATCTGGTGACAGAGCCCGCGCATTCGATTGTCGGACCAAAGGCGCGGACGTCGCTAAATTACGGCGTCTATACCGCGCGATACGGAAATATCTACACCAGTCGGCAATTGCTGCAATTGATCGAGCGCGCCTACGGCCGCTTCGCTCCGCATGAAGACATCTGGCAGGAAGGCGAGGGTATATTTCTTGATCCGTTCCGGCCCAATATCCAACCCGCTGGCTTCAACTCGATCCGGGAATATGAAATTGACCGGGAACGGCACTTCAAGGCGGTGAGGGACGCATTCGAGACCCTCGACGTTTTCATCTTTACGCTCGGGTTGACGGAAACCTGGCGCTCGCGCGCCGATGGCGCTGTTTATCCCGTGTGTCCGGGCGTTGTTGGCGGCGTTTTTTCGCCCGAAACACATGAGTTGCTGAACCTCGGCGTGGACGAAGTCGTCAGCGACATGACCGCCTTCGTGCGACGCCTGCGCGAAGTCAATCCGGCAGCTCGCGTTATTCTGACAGTGTCGCCCGTTCCGCTGGTGGCGACGGCCGAGCCTCGCCATGTATTGGTGTCCTCTGTCTACTCGAAATCGGTGTTGCGCGTCGCTTGCGAAATTTTGACAAAGCGATTGAAGGACGTCGCCTATTTTCCCTCGTACGAGATTATCGCTGGCGGCTTCGCATCGAAGAACTATTTCGCCGCCGACAAGCGCAGCGTCACCGACGAGGGCGTGGCGCATGTCATGTCCGTGTTCGAGCGGCATTTCATCGACAATACCCCGGAAAAGGCAGCGATTCGCCTCGCTTTGCAGTTATTGCACACCTCGTCCGCCGACCAGGCCGACCCTGAGGCCAGGTCCGTCGCCGAGATGCTAAAGCTCATGTGCGATGAAGAGGCGCTGGACATCGATCCGCAACAGGACCGCCGCGCATCCGGCAACTGAGCTAACAGGGTCTGTTGGACGGCATGCGCTTCAGGGAAGATGCTCTTTACATCATCGCCCAAAAACGAAAACCGGCTTCTCCTCGATTAGTCCAGGAGAAGCCGGTTTTTCCGTTGTCGCGGGTTCCAACTGAAAACTGTCGGAAGCCCCGCTCCAAAAAAGGCGTCACGCCGGAGCGATCGCTCCCGACGTGACGGCTTTCATCCGTTTTACTGGATCATGCGGGTGGTGCGGCCAACGCCGCCGCCATCGGTGCGGTTGCCTGTCCCATTGGTGCCTTCCGGCGAGATCCAATCCGGAACCCAAGTCAGCATGACGATAACGAAGGCGACGATTGCCGCAACGTACATGAGCGTCTTGCCGATTTCCGCGCTGCTGTGAACACTGGCCATGTTTTCCCCCTGTTGTTTGTTCTTTGACCAAAAACACTAGAATGCTTGCCGCATCGCCAGCAGCGTAGCTCGAAACGAAAGCATTGGCAATGCGGCGAATTGCGCATTTTCAAATTATTTGTATCCAATTGATTTATATTGATTATTCGTCGCCATACGCATGTTGCGCACGTAATCGGGCTCGTTTTATGTCGCGCCGTTATCCCGCCTTGCCGATTCTAAACAACTCGCCAGCGGGAGTTTCAGCTTCGTCGCGGAAAGAGGCGCAAATTTCACGGTCAACGGTAGATTGCACCTTAAGCGAGAATTTTGAAAGCCCGCTTTTCTAATGATTGGCGCCCTGCCGCGTCCGTTTGATAAAAGCGGCCAGCCGGGCCACTTTGCGCCGCCCGAGATCAAACTGGATTGCGCTCTTGAACTGTTTCCTCAATTCTGGCTCTCGCGCTTCCCGCGCCACCTTCGCGGGCGCAAGGGGATCGTCCAAGCGCTCCAAGCCGCTTCGGACACAATACGCAACCGCGTGCTTTCTCTATTTCCTAATGGGTTCGGGTATGGCGACCGCCCTGGATCACGCGCAGAAGCCCGAGCTGGATCAGGAGCAAGCGCCCGCTCAGGATGAACGCATTCCCGGTTTCACCCTCTGTGTCCCGCCCTACGCGCCGCCGTGCGTCGATAATGCGCCCAAGGGGAGGGCCAACGCCGCCTGCGATGAAGAACTCAGAATCTACATCGAGACGGTGTTCCATTACCGGGAATGTCTGACATTTGAGATGGAGCGCGCCATCCGCGAATCGAACGACGTGATCGACCGCTGGAAATGCAGGAAGGCGGTGGGTAAATGTCGCAAATGACGATATCGCCCGCATCGAAGCGGCCCGTTGTCTACGACGTCTCGCGGCTGGTCACGCGCGCCCTGAATCCGAATCCCAACGGCATTGATCGCGTCGATTTCGCGCTGGCGCGTCATTTTCTCGCTCAAGATGGCGGCGCGAACAGCGCACTCTTCTGCTCACTGCTGGGGCCGCGCGTCGCTCCAGCAGCCTTGGCGGCGCAGGCCATCGACGAGATCGAATCCTGCTGGAACGAATTTATCGAGCCTGACACCGATCCCTCATTTTCTCGACTGATTGCGGCCTTCGACGCGGATCCCGGCCCGGACGCGCCGCGCATCGCCCGCTCGCGTTTTGATCGCGCGAACCAGAGCTGGCGCGACATGCGCCGCTGGGCGTTAAATCCCGGCGCCCCGCTGGCGGAAATTCCGCACGGCGCCGCCTACGTCAACGCCAGCCAATTTCTGCTCGACAAGCCATGGTTCACGCGCTGGCTGGCGGCCCGCCCGGACGTCAAGCCGGTGTTCTTCGTGCACGACCTGTTGACCGTCGACAATCCGGAATTTTTCTGGCGCGACGAGGCGAAAAAGGGGCCGCGCCGTCTGCGCGCCATCGTCAGGCTGGGCGCGGGCGTGATCGTCGCCTCGCATGCGCTGGAGAGGCGATTGCGCGCCTTCGCGGCCAGCCAGGGTCGCGCGGAGCTTCCCATCGGCGTGGCGCGCCTTCCGGTGGCGCCGGTCTTCGCGCAGCCCGCGGAACCCGACCCTCGCCTGAGGGACAAGAACTATTTCGTTGTTTGCGGCACGATAGAGCCGCGCAAGAACCACATGACGCTGCTCAATGTCTGGCGCCGACTCGCCGAACGGCCTGGTCCGGCGACGCCGAAGCTGGTCGTCGTCGGCAAGCGTGGCTGGCTCAATGAGAATGTGACTGACCTGATGAGCAGAAGCCCTGCCCTGCGCGCAAGCGTCATCGAAGCGTCGGGCCTCTCCACCCCCGCGCTAAGACGGCTGCTCGCCGGCGCAAGAGCCTTGCTCATGCCTTCCTTCGCGGAAGGTTTCGGCCTGCCGGTCGCCGAGGCGCTGGCGGCGAAAGTTCCCGTCATCGCCTCCAACCTTGAGGTTTTTCAGGAGTTCGGCGGCGATGCGCCCGTGTATCTTGATCCGCTGGATGGGCTGGGCTGGCTGAGCGCCGTCGAGGCCTTCGCCGCGCCGGAGTCGCCCGCGCGGGCGCAGGCGTTGGCCCGGATCCAGCGCATGGGCGGAAGCGAGAGCGGAGACTTCTTCGCCGCCGTCGACGAGTTTATCGCGGGGCTGTGAAGGTTCACGGCCGAATAATTCGCGGCGCGCCAATCGCGGGCCGCGCGCGAAGCTGTTAAAAGGCTCGAATGACCGCCAAGCAAAAATCTCTCGGGCCGGGGAGCCACGTCTTTCTCGTCGACGGCTCTTCCTTTGTGTTTCGCGCCTATTTCCAGTCGATCCGGCAGGACGCGAAATATAATTACCGTTCCGACCGCCTGCCGACCGGCGCGGTGCGGCTATTCTGCACGAAGCTGCTGCAATTCGTGCGCGAGGGCGCGGCGGGCATCACGCCCACGCATCTCGCGATCATCTTCGACAAATCCGAAAACTCGTTTCGCAAGGAGATTTATCCAGAATACAAGGCGCACCGCCCCGATCCTCCAGAAGACCTCGTCCCGCAATTTCCCTTGATGCGCGCGGCGGTGCGGGCTTTCGGCCTCACGCCCATCGAGCAGGATCGCTATGAGGCGGACGACCTCATCGCCACCTATGCGCGCCAGGCGCGCGAAAAAGGCGCGGATGTTCTGATCATCTCCGCCGACAAGGATCTGATGCAGCTCATCGGCGACGGCGTCGCCATGTATGACCCGGCATCCGGCGAGCAAGGCAAGTTCGGCGCGCGCGCCGAGCGTTTCATTGGCGAGCAGGAAGTCGTGGATTATTTCGGCGTGCCGCCGTCAAAGGTCGTCGACGTGCAGGCGCTCGCGGGCGACAGCACGGACAATGTGCCGGGTGCGAAGGGCATTGGCGTCAAGACCGCCGCGCAGCTCATCAATGAATATGGCGACCTCGACACGCTGCTGGCGAAAGCGAGCGAGATAAAGCAGCCCAAGCGCCGCGAGGCGCTCACCGATCCCGAGAGCGTGAAGCTTATCCTCACTTCGAAGAAGCTTGTGGAGCTCGTGCGCGACGTGGACATCGCAACGCCGCTCGAAGACCTGGCGCTGCATGAGCCGGACGCCAAGAAACTCGTCTCCTTTCTGCAGGCGATGGAGTTCACGACCATCACGAGGCGCGTCGCCGAAACCTATGACGTGGACCCGCAACAGATCGAGCCGGACCCGGCGTTCCTTGGGCCCGGCGGATGGCGCGGCCGCAATGGCGACGTCGCCGAACGTGCGGCCGAACCGCCCTCCCCGGACGCCCCCCCGCCCGTCATCAATGCGAACGCTCCGACGCCTCAGGCCCATGCCGCGCAGCGCGCGAAGGAGGCGCTGGCGACCCCGATTGATCGGTCCAAATATGAAACGGTCGGCACGGCGGAGCGTCTCGCCCAATGGATCGCGGAGGCGCTTGATCTCGGCTTCGTCGCCTTCGACACCGAGACGACATCGCTCGATTCCATGAGCTGCGATCTCGTCGGCGTGTCGCTCGCCCTGACGCCCGAGCGCGCCTGTTACATTCCGCTGGGGCATCGCTCGGAGGGCGCGAACGACCTTTTCGGCGGCGCGGAGCTGGCGCCGGGCCAAATCCCGCTGCGCGAGGCGCTGGATCTTCTCAAGCCGATGCTCGAAGACGCCTCCGTCCTCAAGATCGCGCACAACATGAAATATGATCTTCAGGTGCTCTCGCGCTATGGCGTCAAGGTCGCGCCGATCGAAGATACGATGCTGATTTCCTATTCGCTCGACACGGGCCGCAACAATCATGGCCTCGACGAACTCGCGCTCAAGCATCTCGGCCACAAGAACATCGGCTTTGGCGAGGTCGCGGGGACGGGCAAGAACTTCATCGGCTTTGCGCGCGTGGCGCTGGACAGGGCGACGGAATACGCCGCCGAGGATGCGGACGTCTGCCTGCGCCTGTGGCGCGCGCTGAGCCCGCGCCTTGTCTCGGAGGGCATGACTACCGTTTATGAGACGCTGGAGCGGCCGATGGTCGCGACGCTCGCGGCGATGGAGCGGCGCGGCGTTTCCATCGACCGAGCGATACTCTCGCGGCTTTCCGGCGAATTCGCGCAGGCCATGGCGCGGCTGGAGAACGACATCTTTGAAGCCGCAGGCGAGCGGTTCAACCTCGGCTCGCCCAAGCAGCTCGGCGACATCCTCTTTGGCAAGATGGGACTGCCCGGAGCCAAGAAGACCGCGACCGGCGCCTGGTCCACATCCGCGAGCGTGCTCGACGAACTCGCCGAAGGCGGCAACGGCTTCGCCGCGCTGATTCTGGAATGGCGCCAGCTGTCAAAACTCAAATCGACCTATACCGACGCCCTCCCCGGCTTCGTCAATCCCCAGACGCATCGCGTGCATACGTCCTATGCTCTTGCCGCGACGACCACGGGGCGCCTCTCCTCGTCCGAGCCGAATTTGCAGAACATTCCCGTGCGCAACGAGATGGGCCGCAAGATACGCACGGCCTTCGTCGCCGATCCCGGCCGAGTGCTGATCTCGGCGGATTATTCGCAGATCGAGCTGCGTCTGCTGGCGCATGTCGCCGACATTCCGCAGCTCAAGAAAGCGTTCGCAGAGGGCGTCGACATTCACGCCATGACCGCGAGCGAAATGTTCGGCGTGCCGGTGAAGGACATGCCCTCCGAGGTGCGCCGCAGGGCCAAGGCGATCAATTTCGGCATCATCTACGGCATCTCGGCCTTCGGTCTCGCCAATCAGCTCGGCATTCCGCGCGAGGAGGCCGGCGCCTATATCAAGAAATATTTCGAGCGTTTCCCGGGCATACGCGACTATATGGACGCGACCCGCAAGACCGTGCGCGAGCATGGCGTGGTGACGACGATCTTTGGGCGCAAATGCCACTTTCCGAAGATCGCGTCGTCAAACGCCTCCGAACGCGCTTTCTTCGAACGCGCGGCGATCAATGCGCCGATACAGGGCGCCGCCGCCGACATCATCCGCAGGGCGATGGTGCGCATGGACGCGGCGCTGCTACAGACGGGCCTCGCCGCGCAAATGCTGCTGCAGGTGCATGACGAACTTGTGTTCGAAGCGCCGGCCGATCAGGCCGATGCGACGATCGAAGTGGTGAGGCGCGTGATGGTCGACGCCCCGCATCCCGCCGTGCAGCTCTCCGTGCCGCTGCAGGTCGACGCAAGGGCGGCGAAGAACTGGGACGAGGCGCATTGAGGGGGGCGCCCGGATATTTGCATCCTTCCGAGAGCGTCATTCCCGCGCAAGCGGGAATCTAGAATCAAGGGCGGGCTTTATCTCGTTGCCTTGGATTCCCGCTTGCGCGGCAATGACAAGCGGCTGAAGAGCTACCCCCCTCACAGCCCCACATCGTCCGGCGGGAGCGACGGCTCTTCATCCGCTCCATTGATGCCATATTTGCTGCGCGACCAGACTCGCTCATGCAGATAATAGGCGGCGATCTTTATCAGCGCCTCGGTCGCGGTGATGGCGGCGGAGAGGCCCAGATTTTCGGTAAAGCCGAAGACGACGGCGAAGGTCAGAATGCTGCCCAGCACGCGCCATGACAAAGCCTTCACGAGACTGCGCCGCCGCGTCTGCAAGGATATGGGCGGCGTCGGCAGGCCCTCCATCGAGGCATAGCTCGCCTCCAGCAGCGCGGGCGCGCCGCGCTCGGAAGCTGTCGCGCTTTCCACCATACCGACGGCGACCGTCTCATTGGTGATGCGGTCGATGAGGATGAAGCCGCCAGTCTCGCGGTTCTCAAGATAGGGGTCGCAGACGACGACGGAGTCGAGCGTCAGCTCCGCTTCGCCGATGGCGTTGAAGGCCAGCGTTTCGCCTTCTTCACGCAGCGGCGCCGCAAGGCCGCTCTCGATCTCGATGCGTGCCGTCACCGCCTTCACGGTCGCGGGCGTCGTCTTGGCGCCGATCTTCAACAGATAGCTCTTGCCGAGCGTCAGCGGTTCGCGCACCAGCCACAGCAGCTTCGCCTTGAGCCGATCGCCGACCTTGGCCGGCGAGACCGGCGAGCACAGAAGATCGCCGCGCGAAATGTCGATTTCTTCGGTCAGCGTCAGCGTGACCGACTGCCCGGAGAACGCGCTGTCGAGATCGCCGTCATAAGTGACGATGCGGGCTATCTGAGTGTCGCGGCCAAGCGGCAATATGCGCACGATGTCGCCGGGCCGAATGTTGCCGCCGCAGATGAAGCCGGAGAAGCCGCGGAAATCATGGCTGGGGCGATTGACCCACTGCACCGGATAGCGGAAGGGCGCGATGATCGAGCCGTCCTCGATCGCGACGCCTTCCAGATAGGTCAGCAGCGGCGGCCCCTTGTGCCACGCCATTTTCGCGCCGGGCCTGACGAGATTGTCGCCGTCCTTGGCGACCAGCGGAACGACATAGATCGACAGGAAGCGCAAATGCCGCGCGAATTCGGCGAAGTCCCGCTCGATCTTGCGAAACACGTCTTCGCTATAGTCCACGAGGTCCATCTTGTTGACCGCGACGACGACATGCCGCACGCCGAGCATTGACACGATCACGCTGTGGCGCTGCGTCTGGCTGAGGATGCCCTTGCGCGCGTCGACGAGAAGCACGGCGAGATCGGCGGTCGAGGCGCCGGTCGCCATGTTGCGCGTGTATTGCTCATGGCCCGGCGTGTCGGCGACGATGAACTTGCGCTTGTCGGTGGCGAAATAGCGATAGGCGACGTCGATCGTGACGCCTTGCTCTCGTTCCGCTTCCAAACCGTCCACCAGAAGCGCGTAA